>Ga0182024_10000092_pt1 | contig 176402 bp, 134 predicted proteins | sample P32metaG_FD_120480 | JGI IMG/M metagenome (GOLD analysis project Ga0182024, IMG submission 120480) | Permafrost microbial communities from Stordalen Mire, Sweden - P3-2 metaG (Illumina Assembly) | ecosystem: Environmental > Terrestrial > Soil > Wetlands > Permafrost | place: Sweden: Stordalen... | reverse complement strand
CGCGAGTGACCGTGAGGGGGTACACAAAGACGTCACACATGAAGTGGGAAGGTGAGTAATCGGAGCGGCAACATCCGTGACTGCCAACTGATCAGCGCACGCTCCCCGCATGGGCGTTGGCGAGCGGAATTTGGGCAGTAATGGTGGTGCCTTGACCCGGAGAGGACTCGACAAGGAGGCGGCCACCGATCATTTCCAAACGTTCCCTCATGCCAAGCAACCCCAGCCGTTTGCTGCCCTTTGCTTGCATCAGGCGTTGCACTTGAAATGATTTGCCGTCATCTTTGATTTTCATGCAAATACAGTCCGGCAGTTTGGTAATGCTCACTTCCACGCGGCTCGCCCGGGCATGTCTGGCGACGTTGGTCAATGCTTCCTGGGCGACGCGAAACAGCACCGTGCGGCGGACTGTGTCGAATTGTTCCACGCCCGCAAAGGCCATCAAATGCGTGCGGAGGCCGGTCTGCGCGGTAAAGTTTTTCATAAAAGAATGCAGGGCCGGAATCAGTCCCAGATCATCCAGCACCGCGGGCCGCAATTCGCGCGCGAACTGATGCACGATGTCAACCGATTTTCCCACCAACCGTTGTGTCTGGGCGATACTGCGATCGAATCCTTTGGGGTCAAGCCGGTTCTGCTTCGCCAGGGCCGCCAACTGGATGTTGATGCCAGTCAATGTCTGCGCGATGACATCATGTAGTTCGAGGCTTATGCGCTTTCTCTCTTCTTCCTGCGCCTGTAGAACTTGGCGCGACAAATGCCTCAACTGATCCTGCAGGATGCGTGCCTGCGCCAATAGCTTGCTTTGATGTCGCTCACTCTTCTTGAGTGATCCCTCCACCGCCACCCGGCGGGCGATCTCTTGTGTCAAGTCACGGTTCGCATCCGCCAGCGCCTCGACCCGACGTTGCGCCTCCTCCGACAACTTGAGGGCGGTGATGTCTGAGACCACCACCCGGCACCATTTCTGTGAGCCGCCGGCGGAAATTGCCACGGCACCGTGGATGTTGGCCCAGAATGAAGGGCCGCGCCCTCTCAAAAGGGCCGCCTCGCAGGCGTGCTTTCCGGACCCGGCAAAGACTTGTCTTAGAAATGCCAGAAAAATGGGCCGGCTTGCTGGCGCCACATAAATTGGCAGGGGCCGGTTGATAAGCTGGGACCGTCCCACGCCCAGCAAGGCCGCTCCAGTCAGATTGACCTTGAGGATCTGCCCCTGTTCATTCAGGGACATATAGCCGACCGGGGCGAAATCGTACAGATCGGTATAATCCGCCAGCAACGCCTCCATCTTTTCCCTGGCTTCTTCGAGCTCCCCATTTTGCATTTCCAGTTCAATTTGGTGGACCTGCAATTCGTGGACCAACCGCTGCGTGTCGGCTTCTGATTTCGGACCCCCACTCTCGGACCTCCGATTCTTGCGCTGTTTCCGTAGCTGGGCTTGGGCACGGCGGTAAAGTGCGCCCATCGGCGGGCGATCTGCCTGCTTGCGGTTGAAATCTCGCAGTTCGGCGGAAGGCCGCTTCGGTTGCCGGGTAGCGGTCTTCATGGTTCGCGGGATCGGCGCGGCTTTGCGCCGTCTTTGGTCCCCTGAACAGCCGCATCCGACCGTGCTCGATTCCTGTCCGTGACCGGTTTTTGGGCTTGCCCCGCAACCTGCTTTTCGAGGGCGGCGTGCTTCTCCCGCAACCGCGCTTCCAGTGTCTTGGCCACGGTGATATCCGCGAAGGTAATCACCACACCGTCAATGCGGTCATCGAGCGTTCGGTAAGGCATGATGCGCACCGTGAACCAGCGTCCATCGCCCGTGTTGATCGTTTTTTCCGCAAAACCCAGCTTCCGCAACACCTCGCGCGCATCCGTCGTCAGTTCCGGGTAGAGCAGGTCGGAAGCCAGATCGGTGATCGGCCGGCCCACGTCGCCGGGGATGAGTTTGATAATTTTCGTTGCCTGGGTCGTGAACCGGCGCACATTAAGATTTTTGTCCAGAAACAGGGTCGCGATATCGGTGCTGTTGAGCAGGTTCTTCATGTCGTTGTTGGACCGGGACAGCTCGTCCACCTTGGCCTGCAACTCGTTATTGACGGTCTGAAGTTCCTCGTTCAGGGATTGCATTTCCTCTTTGGAGGTCGTGAGTTCCTCGTTAGTGGACTGTAGTTCTTCATTCGTGGATTGCTGCTCCTCGTTGGTGGAGCGGAGTTCTTCCTGCGTAGTCTGCATTTCTTCGCGGATGGTTTGTGCCTCGAGGCGGGACTGCTCGTATTTTCGTCGGAGTCCGTCCAGCCGGGCACTGCTGACTGGATTTTTTCCACCCTTCCCAGGGCGGCTCGGCGCATTTGTTTCCATGGGCGCGGCCGCGTCGGTAAACACGATCATCACCAACCCCCGCAATGACTCAGGCTCCTCAAGTTGGCGGACGGTAAAATCCACGAACTGCTTCCCACCGTCTGTGCCGACTTTGATGCCGCCGACCGATATGCAAGCTTTATCCTCGAGCGCTCTGTGGAAAGCGTTGCCAAGCTCGTAGCGCAGACCTTCGCGAGCCATGGCAAAAATATTCCAATTCGCTTTGCCCGCGGCGGGTTCCAGGTATTTGCCCGTTCGTCCGCTGACGTAGAGGATGTTGCCCTTGTCATCCACCAGCAACGCCGGTGGCGCGTATCGTTCCAGGACCAACTGGTCCGCCGTGGACTGGAGACTGGGCTGCGGTTTTGGCACTGGGCGGGTCTCAGTTCCGGTCGGCAGCGGAGCGGCAAAGGAGGAGGGAAAGTCGATGGGTTCTGACCGCAAAGCGGCATCGGTCCGTCGAAAGATCCGCAATTTATTGTCGAGTGGTGTAAACAGGTCGGTGAAAGTCCCGACCGTCTCGGCACTGCCGAGCAACAGGATGCCTCCGGGCGTAAGACTATAGTGAAACAGCGGAATGAGTTTCTTCTGCATCTCGATCGCCAGGTAAATCAGGAGATTGCGGCAGCTCAATAGATCCAACTTGGTAAAAGGGGGGTCCATGATGACGCTCTGCGGGGCGAAGGTTACCATCGCACGGATCTCAGCCGTCACGCGGCAGCCATGTTCATCCTTGGTAAAGAACCGGCTCATGTGCTGCGGCGCCACGTCCGCGCATATATTTTCCGGATAAAGACCCTGACGGGCCTTACTAATCGCATCTTTGTCCAAGTCCGTGGCAAAAACCTGCAGCTTGATTTTCTTTCCGGGCTTGAGCTTATCCGACACCTCTTTGAACACCATGGCCAGAGAATAGGCCTCCTCCCCGGTCGAACAACCGGGCACCCACGCCCGCATCACATGGCCGTCCGGACGGCTGGCCATGAGTGCTGGCAGGATTTTTTTGCGCAACTCCTCCCAGACAGCCGTATCGCGGAAGAACCTCGTGACGCCGATCAACAATTCCTTGAAGAGCAAATCGAGTTCCTGAGAGTTCTCCTGCAGATACCGCACATAGTCAGCAATCTTTTCGATTTGATGGATACCCATGCGACGCTCGATTCGCCGGTAGAACGTGTTTTTCTTGTAGAGGGAAAAGTCATGGCCGGTATGGGTCCGCAGCAGGATGATTGCCTTTTCCAGGGCACTCTGCGTCTTGTCTGTCAGGGTCGCTTCGGAAGTATGCGCCAGCGGGGTCCGTTGCAGATAGGCGAGTATCCTCCCGGGCAAATCATCCACCGGAGCCACAATATCTGCCAGACCCGAATCAATCGCGCTGCGCGGCATACCATCGAATTTGGCCGTTGTGGGATCCTGGACCAGGACCACGCCCCCCTTTTCTTTGATGGCTCGCAGCCCCAGCGTGCCGTCCGAACCCATGCCGGAGAGAATAACGCCGATGCTATGTTCCTGCTGGTCTTGCGCCAGGGAGCGAAGAAAGAAATCAATGGGCAGGCGCAATCCTCGCGGCGAGGCTGGTTCGAGTAGATGCAGAACCCCATGCAGGATCGACATGTCCTTGTTCGGCGGGATCACATAGACGCAGTTCGCCTGGACCAGGGTGCGATCCCTGACCTGGCTCACTTTCATCCCGGTGATGCGCTGGAGCAATTCGGGCATGATGCCCTGACGCGTCGGGTCCAAATGCTGGACGATAACAAAAGCCATCCCACTGTTCTTCGGCACGGCTGACAGAAAATGTTCCAAAGCCTCCAATCCTCCGGCGGAGGCGCCGATACCAACGACGGGGAACGAAACATTCGCGCCCGTGGCGGCGGGTTCCCGGCGGACAACTTTGGCCGGCTTTCCTCGCCTGCGTACCGGTAAAGATTTCTTCTTCATGCGCTCACGTCCAAAGTGTGTCTGCTGCGTTACCGAACCCTGATGCGACAGGTGCGACCAACCGATCCCGACTTCGAAGCCAATGACCTAACGTCTGGCATGGCAATTCAACTGGATTTTTCCTTAACCAGCTCCGAAATGATATTCAACAAGAATCATTCCCGCAAGAAAAAACCCTCCTTCGGACGGATCACGGGTTTAATTAAAAATGGGTGAGGTTGGTGATTCAGCCGTCAGCCCGACTGCAGGAAAGTGGCGATCATCGTGCCAGCTTGTTCCGTAGGAACAACCGACCCTAGCCCGGCGATTTATCGCCGGGAAATCGGCCCGGGTAACTCTTAGTCCCGCAGGGACGGCCGAGATGTCCAAGCCATGATCCTCAGCCGTTCCTTCGGAACTCAGACCACCAAACCACCCTTCTTCCCGGCGATAAATCGCCGGGCTGTTTTCAGGTCCTCCCTCCGGGAGGTGCGAAAAACCAGACGATGGCCTCACCCACTTTTAATCACATCCGCGGATCACCGACGCGCATCGTGGCCGCCCAGCCGGATACCCTTAATCCGCCGGTTTCGGCGGCTCGGGCTGGCGTTTTAAGGTCAGCCGCGTCACACGCATGTTGTCGGTGCGATCGACGCGCAATTCGTACGCGCCCAGCGTGAGCGCGTCGCCCACCTTCGGAAAACCGCCCAGCCGTTGCGTGACCCAACCGCTGGTTGTGGCCACGTTGTCACCGGAAAGATTTTGGCCCACCAGTTCGGCCAATTCATGCAACGGCAGCGCGCCCTCGATTTCCCATTGGTCGGACCCGCGGCGCAGCAACAGCGGTTTCTCCTGATCGAATTCATCCTGAATTTGCCCGACCAATTCCTCCAGGACATTTTCCAATGTCACCATGCCGACTGTGCCGCCGTATTCATCCACCACCAGGGCAAAATGAAGTTTCCGATCCAAAAAAAGGTGGAGGAGCTTTTCCAGCCGGGTCGTTTCCGGCACATAAATCAATTTTCGCGTGACCGATTTCAAATCCTGGCCACGAGACGCCTGGCTGCGCAGCGCGAAAAGGTCCTTGATATGAACAACCCCCAGCGACTTGTCCAAATCACCGCCTTCGCAAAGCGGAAAGCGCGAATAACGGGTTTTTTCGGCCAAATCCAGGCATTCCTGCAAACTGGCCTCGGTGTCGAAAACGGCGATTTCCATGCGCGGACGCATCACGTTATGGACAATGCGCCGGCTCAAATCGAGCGCGTTGAGGACGATTTCATGCCCAAGACGGGTCGAATCACCGCGGTTTTGATTGAGCATCAGACGCAATTCATCTTCCGAGTGGACCAGTCGGAGCGAGCTGGACGGTTCCAGGCCCACCCGGCGCATGAGCCACTGCGCGGAATGGTTCAAGAGCCAATTGAACGGATAAGAGGCGCGATAAAACCAATGCAGCGGCGAGGCGATAAAGAGCGCGACCGGGAGCGCGCGTTGAATGGCGAACCATTTGGGTCCCAATTCGCCGAGGACGATTTGCAGAAAGGTGGCGGTGGCAAAGCCGATGGCGAAAGCGACCGATTTTTGCAAATGCGGCGAAGCGATGCCGATCCATTGCAGCGGCGGCGCGAGCAAGGTTAGAAAGACAGGTTGCGCCAGCCAGCCCAGCCCCAGACTGGCCATGGTGATGCCGAGTTGCGTGGCGCTCAGGTAGGAAGTGAGGTTTTGCAAAATATGCCGGGCCAGGCGCGCCCGGCGGTTGCCCGCCACGATCAGCGCGTCCAATTGTGTGTCGCGCAATTTGACAAAGGCAAATTCGGCGGCGACAAAAAAGCCGTTGATCAGGACAATGACCATGATGCCCAGCAAATGAAGCGCGTTGGCGGCCAGGGCGTCGGTGTTCATAGCGCCACGTCTCCAAAAATAACTTTGAGCACGTCCTGTAACGTAATGATGCCGACTTCGCGGTTATCTCGCCCCAAAACCACCGCCAGGCGCGCGCCAGTGTATTGCAGGCGGCGCAACGCGTCTTCCAGATGCAAGTCTTCTGCCAGGTAAAAAGCTGGCTGCGATTGCTCGCGCACAGGCTTGGTGAAATCGATGTTTTCGGTAAAGAGCACTTTTTCCAAATTGACGAGGCCGGTGACGCGGTTTGTTTGGGCGTTACGAATCGGAAACCGGGTCAAGTTCAGATGGCGGCATAGCTCAACGGCCTCGGACAAAGGTTGATCGTCGGCGATAGTGACGGCGTTGGCCAGCGGAACCATGACATGGCGCACCCGCAAATTAGGCAAGTCAAGCACACGATTGATCATGGCCCGCTCCTCCGTGGTCAAATTGGGCGAGGCTTCCTGCATGACGAAGCGCAATTCGTCGCGGCTTCCGAAGAGACGGCCCGTGTTGGCCTGGCCGCCTGTCCAATGCAAAAGACCTCGCGAAAACCAATCGACCACCGCCACCAAAGGCGCCAGCAGCCGGTGAATGATGCGGAATGGAATTGCCCAAGCCAGCGCCAGGCGATTCGGATAACGCTGGAACAACGTCTTGGGGGCCAGTTCGCAAATGATGTAAAATATAAATACCCCGACGATGAATACAGCCGTTTCCGCCACGTGCCGTCGCCCAAGCGACTTGGCCAATTGCATCACAAACAGGCTGAAAATGACAAAGTTAACGACAGTGTTTCCAACGAGGATGGTCCAAAGAAAATCCTCCGGGTTTTGCAGAAATTCGTGCAGCACCGCCGCCCGGTGGTCGCCGCTGCGCATGCGTTGCCGGATGCGAAATCGATTCAAGGCCAGCACGCCCGTTTCCATGCCCGAAAACAAAAAGGAAAGCGCCACGCAAAGAAGCGCCGCCAGCAAAATCAGGATGTCGCTGTCGGTCATCGTTTTTTAACCACTTCCACCAGTAGTTCGCGAATGCGGCGTTCATCCGCTCCTTGCACTGTCAAACGCAGGCCGGCCACGGTCACGGATTCTCCCGCAGCGGGCACCACTTCAAATTGTTGCAGCGCCAGACCCGCCATCGTTTCGCAGCCGGGAAATTCCGGCAGTTGGGGATATTCCCGGCGGAAATTATCCAGGCGCAATCCGCCGGAGACCCGCCAGCGGTTGTCGGACAGCCTTTCCAGGACAGCATGGTCAGTGGAATGCTCGCTACGAATTTCGCCCAGCACTTCAGCCAGAATATCCTCAAGGGTCACGATGCCAGCCGTGCCGCCAAATTCGTCCAGGACGATGGCCAGGCCGCGCTGTTGCCGTTGAAGGCTCTTCAACAATTGCAGCAGGTTCATGCTCTCCGGCACAAACGACGGAAACTCGATGGCGATGGCAAGGTCCGCTTCCGGATTCAGCAGCAAGGCCCGAGTGTTGAGCACGCCGACGATGGTATCGACCGATTCATCATAGATCGGCAAACGGCCATGTTTGAAACGCCGGGCGGCTTCAATCATTTCCGGCACCGAAAGATCGTCGGGAATGCACGCCATTTGCGCCCGCGCCTTCATGACGTCGCCGGCATGGCGGCGGTCCAGATTGATGATTTGAAGGATGATTTCCTTCTCACCGGCGGCCAACGCGCCTTGTTGATAGGCCGTTTCCAACAACTCCTGATATTCCGCGTCCGAAAGTCCGGCGGCAGGCAGGGGCTGGTTGGGAAAAGCGCGCAGAGTCAAATTCGTCAAGCCCTGCGCGATGCGTCGCAATGGGCGGCTGGCTTTTTGCAAAAAGAACATCAGCCGGGCCACACGCAAAGCCCACAACTCCGGCGCGCGCACCGCGAGGGCCTTGGGCGCAACTTCACCGCCAAAGAGAATCAACACCAACAGCGCCGCCCACACGGGTGCCAGCGGCCAGGCAAGGTGCAGCGCCAAGAGAAAGCCGACAGCGACAATGCCGGCGTTGGCAAAGCTATTGCCCAGCACCAACGTGGCCAGCAGGTCCTCCGGCTCGGAAAGCAGCCGATTGATAATCGCTCCCACAGCCGGAGAACGCGTCTCCAACTGGCGCAATTGCCATTTGCCGAGTGAAAAAAGAGACGTCTCGGCCAGTGCGAAGAAGAAGCTGGCGCCGGCGAAGAGAACCAGGACAACCATTGCCAGTGTCGGCGTCATCGCCGCAAGAGTGAGGCACAAAGGTCTCAGGCAAAAGTTAAAAATCATTGGATTTAGGATTTAGATTAAGAGCAGGATAAGAAATGAACCGGGAAAAAAATAGGCGCCCCACCCGGGGCGCCCCATGAAAACTAACTCTACTGCGTTGTAAAATTATAGCAGTTTCCACGTATTGTCTGTAGGGCAAAGTATTTAAATTCTTGTGAGGCCAGACCTTACAAACGCCGGCCCGCCATTTCAAGCGTGACCGGGCGGCCCGTTGGTGTATTTTGCGAAGAACTTGTGACAACCGCAGACGCCATCAAACTCCTTGAGCAATTTCGCGCCGGCAAAATCCGTTTGGCCGACGCCGTTCGTCAATTTCAAGCGCCGCCCGTGGCGGACCTCGGTTTTGCCCAGGTCGATACGCATCGGGCTTTGCGCAAAGGGTTTGCGGAGGTCATTTACGGCGGCGGAAAGACCCCGGCGCAAATCGTGGAAATTGCCCGCAAAATCCGCGAGCGTGAAGACCGGCTGCTTATTACCCGCCTGGACGAATCGCAAGCGCGCCTCGTAAAGAAGAAGTTCAAGGAAGCGCGCCACCACCAAGCCGCTCGCTGTATTACGATTGATCCCCAGCCGCTGCCAAAACGCCCTGGGATTATTGCCGTGGTCTGCGCCGGCACAAGCGATCTTCCGGTGGCAGAGGAGGCCGCCGTGACAGCGGACATCATGGGCAACCAAATCGAACGCATTTATGACGTTGGCGTTGCCGGCCTGCACCGGTTGCTCAACAAACTGCCCTTGATCCAAAAAGCGCGAGTGGTGATTGTAGTGGCCGGCATGGAGGGCGCCTTGCCCAGTGTCGTCGCCGGTTTGATCAGCCACCCGGTCATTGCCGTGCCGACAAGTGTGGGCTACGGCGCAAATTTTGCTGGATTGACGCCGTTGCTGAGTATGCTCAACTCTTGCAGCAGCGGCGTGACAGTGGTGAACATTGACAATGGTTTTGGCGCCGGTTACGCCGCCAGCCAAATCAATGCCCTCTGAGCGGGCGGCCCTTAGAGACATTTACAGTGAAAACGCTTTATCTGGATATTTTCAGCGGACTGAGCGGCGATATGTTTATCGGCGCGATGCTCGACCTTGGAATGGGGCTTGACCACCTGGAGCGCGAATTGGCCAAGTTGCCCTTGGACGGATACCATTTGCATGTCTCGCGCGCGCAGCGTTCGCAAATCGAAGGGACAAAGTTTGACGTGCATTTGGGCCATCACCAACACCCTCACACACACGAACATGGTCTTCAACACCACAACCACAGTCATGAGCATGAACATGAGCACCAGCATGAAAATGAACACGAACATGGTCACCCGCGCGCCCGTGAGCATGAGCACGGTCACGCACATGCAAATGAAGACGAACATGAGCATGAGCATGGCCGAAGTCATGCGGACATCCGGCAATTGATCGCCGGCAGCAGCCTTTCGGAATGGGTCAAAACCAAAGCCATGGCCGTGTTTCAACGGATCGCGATGGCGGAGGGTAAAATCCACGGATTGCCCGCCGAGCAGGTCCATTTTCACGAGGTGGGCGCGGTGGATTCCATTGTTGACATCGTTGGCGCGTGTGTGGCTTTGGAATTTTTCGACAAACCCCGCGTGCTCGCTTCCGCTGTCGTGGATGGCTCGGGCTGGATCGACTGCGCTCACGGGCGATTTCCGATTCCAGCTCCGGCGACGCTTGAGATTCTGGCCGCGCGCGGCGTGGCTGTCTCCCAATGCGATGAACCGCACGAACTCATCACTCCCACGGGTGCGGCGTTATTGGCCGAATTTGCCGAGTCGTTCGGCCCGATGGAAGGACTGGTTCCTGAGCGTATCGGTTTCGGCGTGGGCCAGCGCGAAAACAAAACGCGCCCCAATGTCGTGCGCGCCATTCTGGGCCGCAGCGGCGCGGTGAGCGCGCATGACTGGGAAACCGACACGGTGGCGGTATTGGAGACGAATTTGGACGACGCCAATCCGGAATGGCTTGGCCATTTTATTGACAAGGCCATGGCGGCCGGCGCTTTGGATGTTTGCCAAACGCCGTTGCAAATGAAAAAGAACCGCCCCGGCGTCCTGCTGACGGTGATATGCAAATCGTCCGATGCGGACCAATTCAGCGAATGGATCTTGCGACACACAAGTGCCTTCGGCCTGCGGCGAACGCTCGCCGAACGCCGCAAGTTGCGCCGGGAATTCCGCATTGTGCCGACTCCTTTTGGCCCCGTATCGGTGAAAATCGGCAAACTCGACGGCCAGGTGGTTCAGACTGCGCCGGAATTTGAATCGTGCAGAAAGCTGGCCGAAGAGAAGGGGGTGCCATTGAAGGCTATTTACGAGGCCGCGCTGTCAGCAATCCATTTGGAGGCCGGCCCACCCAAAGAATGACCGAGTCCGATACCACCATCGTTCAACGCGCCGAGCCTTGCCTCGGGGTGGTCATTCCGGTTTTCAACGAAGCTGCCACCATCGAGGAGGTCATTAAGACGGTCGCCAGCCAGCCGTTGGTGCGGGAAATTATCGTTGTCGATGACGCTTCGAGTGACGGCACATGGGACGTGTTGCAGCGCGTCGCCAAAGAAAGGCCAGCCCTGCGACTTTTCCAGCATGGGGTCAACCAAGGTAAAGGGGCCGCGTTGCGGACCGGTTTCGCCCAGGTCACCGCCCCTGTGACCATCGTCCAGGACGCCGACCTGGAATACGACCCGTCCGAATACGCCACCCTCTGCAAGCCGATTCTCGCGGGCAAAGCGGATGTGGTCATCGGTTCGCGCTTCCTGGGCGCGGGAGCGCATCGCGTCCTCTACTACTGGCATTCCGTCGGCAATCGCCTTCTCACCACTCTTTCCAACATGGCCACGGACATCAACCTCTCCGACATGGAAACCGGTTACAAAGTTTTCCGGCGCGAAATCATTCAGAGCATTGTCATTGAGGAGAACCGCTTTGGATTTGAGCCGGAGATCGTGGCCAAAGTGAGTCGTCTCAACGTCCGCATTTACGAGGTGCCAATTTCCTACTACGGCCGCACTTATGCCGAAGGCAAAAAAATCGGGTGGCGCGACGGTTTCAGCGCCCTGCGGTGCATCCTCAAGTATAATTTCCTGCGGAAATAATCCCGCCTCGCGCTACGCAATCTTAAACTCGTGCTTGCCAATGAGGCCCGGCATCGGAACGGGATATCTTCCATCGGCTCCCGACCGCAGGGGAGGCGGCGAGGACAGCGTCCAGTTCTCAATTCCTGGAGCATACGTGTCCTGGTGGTTGAGCATCTCGTCGTAAGTGATTTCCAGTCCGCTATGCGCCGCCAGGCGGCCCATGGAAGTGACGACGCTGGCCGCCACGCCGCGCGGGACTTCATTGTAAGCCTTGTTGGTCCGAATCGCCTCCACAAGATCATTCCACTCATTCACGTACGGATCGTCTTCCCCGGGGATCGTCTTGGAAGTCCAGACCATGCTGGCGCGGGATTCCTTTTGGGTCGTGAAGATGGAAGACGGAGACCCGTAATCGCCAGAGCTGGCGCCGATGGCCATTCCTTTGCTGCCATGAATGCGCGTATGGTAAATCTCTTCGCAGCCATTTTCATTGCGGCCGTCCATATACATCTTTGTCCCATCCTGGAAAGTGTACTCGACCGCGTAGTGGTCAAAATTTTGATCGACCTCCAGGGCGCCGTTGGGGCTGAGGCGATAATGGCGTCCGCCCAGGGCTTGGGCTTTGACTGGCCAAGCGTCCTTGATCATGCACAAATGATCGATGTGATGAATGTAAAAGTCGCTGTATAAGCCGCCGCTGGCCCAGATGAAACTATGAAAACGCCGGATCTGCCAAAGCAACTCGCTGGGATCGCCCGGCCATTTTTCTGAGAAACACGCCGCCAATTCTCCCGGCGCCATGCGATAGCCGCGCATCAAAATGATCTCGCCAAGCTGGCCCTCTTGCGCGCGTTGGGCCAGTTCCTGGAGCGGGCGATGATGCCGGCTCATCAGACCCACGCCAACTTTGAGATTCTTCGCCGTCGCCTGCTCGGCCAATTTGAGCATGCGCCGTGAACTCGGACCATCCGCCGTCAGCGGCTTTTCCATAAACACGTTGAGGCCCTTCTCAATGGCACGAGTGAAATGGACCCAGCGAAAAGCCAGCGGCGTCGTGAAAATCGCAATATCGCCCGGCTTCAAGCAATCCATGGCGTGCTGGTAACCGTCGAATCCGATGAATTTACGGTCCGGCGTCACATCCATCCGATCCGAATAATGCGCGGCCAAACCGTCATAACTGCTGTTGAGCCTGTCGCTGAACACGTCCGCCATTGCCACGAGCTTGACCGGGCCGTGCTTGACATCCATTGCGTTCGCGGCCGCGCCCGTGCCCCGCCCGCCACAGCCAATCAGAGCCAATTGCAAGGTTTCGCTGCCCTGTGCATGGACATAAGGGACGGTCATGCCCGCCAGGGTGGTGACGGCAGCCACTCGGCCAGTTGTTTTGATAAACTCACGACGTGAAGAGACATTTGTAGCTTGATTCATAATAGATTTATTTTCGACGCATTGGGCGATTCCCAACTTCAATAAATCGCCCGCGGATTGAAATCAAGCCTTGCTTGCTGAACGCAACGGGATGCCTGCCAGCCGGGAGAGTTCCCGATGAATTCGCGCCACGCGCTCAACCTGGCCTTTGGCGGGGAACCGCTCGTAAAAGCCGTCCTTGCGGAATTGGCGCGCCTGCTCCGTCCAGGGCGAAAGCCGTTGCCGCCAGCGTTCCACCCGGCCTTCCGCGGGTTCCGTATCCGCCGCCGCGAGATCCGCGCAGACACGCATTATGGCCTTGAGCGTGACCGGCTTGGTCACCATGCAGTCCGCATCGCCCCAGGCGCTGCCCCAAACCTCCGCCGCGGCTTTGAGGAAGTCACGCGCCACGCCGTAGTATTTTGCCGCCAGCCGTTTGTCCGGCCCTTCCTTTTCGATTTGTTTCCAGGCCAGCCGGGTCCAACGGTGGAGTTCATTGAAAAGCTCCGCTTGCAGGATCCATTTTTCCTGTTTGCTGCGGCCGCCAAGGCGGTTGATGCGGTAACGCAAGGGGCTGTCAGATTCGCTATACAACATCTGCGCAATGTTGGCCGCGAATCGCCGGTCCGGCTCGGCCCAGGAAACACGCTCGTAAAGGTCGATCAGGTGGCTCTTATTGATCCGGGTCGGCGTGGAGTTGATGATGACGAACATTTCCGTCGCAAAGTCTTCGCTCCGGCCGTCAAAGACCACGCACGGCACGGAAATGTTGCGCGCCTCGTCCGGATGCGTATTCATGAAAAACTGCAACGCCGCCATGCGATGCTGGCCATCGATAATCAAAAATTTCTCGCTCGGGTCCTGCAACTTTCCGATGCCGGAGCCATCTGCCCAAGGCTCGAAATGGAGTTTCTGCGCAGTGAAAAGCAGGACCGTTCCCGGTATGGGTGGCTGGGAAATGGCAGTTTCGTAGAAATTGCGGATGGAACGGACTTTGGCGCGTGACAAATCACGCTGAAAGGCCTTGTCGCTCCGCTCAATTTTGGCGATGAAGAGAGCGACGTCGTCCTGTTCCTCTACTTTCTCAGGCTCAATTTGTTCTCCTTGTTCGTCGTAGAAGCGGCTGATAAAGCGCACGCTCTGGAGCAATTTTTCCGACGGGTAAGAGACGAAGTAAAATAAAGCATCTTTTTGGCGAATTTGTGTGGCGATCATAGGGTTCCAATCGTTCCATTCCGACGCGCCTGCGGCGCAGATCGAAGATGACAATTCAGATTTCAATTTGCAAGCATGGAATGGATTTATGCTTGAAAAAGGGCGCAACTCAGTTTTTGAACAGACCACTTTGATCTTTAGCTCCGCGAGGAGCGAAATCTTTGTAGATCAACCAGAGGCAATGGAAAATCAGCTCCATGGAAGCGACATATTCCGAGCGATCTCAAGGCCGATGTCGCCTCTACGTATAGCTTTGCCCTTCAGGGGTGACGGTGAACTACAAAGAAGTCGCGCCTACGGCGCTGCCAAAAACTGAGATGCGCCACGAAGCCGAAGAAAAGTCCGGTAATCATGTGCGAATCGAAGTAAAGGGCAGGCCCGAGCGGTCAATTGTCCATGCGGTCAAGTCAGCAGTCCATTCCATGCGAGACCCAATTATGCCATTTTATGTGGCATGATCTCAATCCCAATGGAAACCAGAGCTGCCGCTCGGCGGATCAACGCGGCTTCCTGTCCATTGATGGAGGAGCCAATGAAGGCTTTATGTTACAATTGTTCTAAACCGCCAGCAGAATGTTACAATTGTTCTAAACCGCCAGCAGAACTCTCGGCGCCTTCGTTTCCACAAATTTGATCGCTGAAATCCAACGGCGAAATACACATGAAAGAAGATATGATAATACAAAACTTGACCAATCTCGTCCGGGAACGCATCCCCATTATGAGAACAACAATTCTTTCCACGTGCATGCTGGTCCTGCTCGCGGTTGCCGCGCAAGCGCAAAACTATCAGAACGCTGTCCTGGCTGACAATCCTTTGGCCTTTTATGCGTTGAACCCGGCTTCAGATCCAACTAACGCCTCACCCGATTTGACCGGCAATGGCAACGACGGGTTTGCTTTCAATATCACTCCCGCCACGGGGCCAACATCGTACATTACCAACGCGGCGAACTTTAATGGGACAACTTCGTTTGATGACATAAGTCAGGGCGGCAATCCTGGCCTGTTGAACTTTTCCGGCCCCATGACATTGGAAGCCTGGGTGCAACCGTCCAGCACTTCAGAATTCGCAGATATTGTCGCCCAGGGTTACGAGAACGCGACCGGATATCCAGAAATTGAGTTGCGCGTCAATGGTGTCTATGGCGCCAATTATGAAGCAGGCTCGGAGAACACTAATTTCTCAACATATGTCTCCGGCGGCACACAAACCACCAACTGGACGTATGTGGTTGTGTCGATGGATGGCACCAATTGTAGTCTTTATGAAAACGGCGCTTTGGTTGGGCAGACACCAGATACCAATGGATCGACTATCTTTGCCACACCCGCTGATTGGGTGATTGGAGATGGCAGTGATGCGGGCAACAGTAGATTATTTGATGGTAATATCAGCGAAGTGGCCATGTATAATTACGGCCTCACGGCTGCCCAAGTCCAGGCCCATTACTACACTGGTCTGGTTGGAACCAGCAATCTCAATGATGCAGTTCCCATTATCACCAACCAGCCGCAGCCACAAGCGGTTTTTCCTGGCGGCACTGCCACTTTTAGTGTTGGTGTTTTAAGCGCGCTGCCGACCACTAACCAGTGGTTTTCAAATAACGTGGCTCTCGTCGGCGAGACCAATGCGTCGTTTACTTTGAACAACGTGGAGACGAATGATGCGGCTGAATACAGCGTGGTGGTAGGAAATAACAATGGAACCACCGCCAGCACCTCGGCGCTCCTTACAGTCCTGCCGCCCGGAGTCTTACAATGGAGCGCCAATGCTAACAGCGGCGTCTGGGACACGGATATTTCGACAAACTGGGTCGATCTGGCGAACAGTCTGCCAACGGTATTCATTTCGGGCGATCAAGTCTTGTTTGACGACACCATAGGCGTGCCGACCAGTGTGACGGTGAGCGGAACCGTTGCCCCGGGCTTGATGACGGTTGATTCCAGCACCAATGATTTCAGCATCAGTTCAGGCACAATCAACGGACCAGGCAGTTTGATCAAAGAGGGCTCAAGCACGCTGACCATCACCAGCGCAGGCAGTTTGACTGGATCGGTTACCATTAGCGGCGGCGCAATTTATGCCGGGAATAATTGTTTCAGCTCGGTCTCGGCGATAACGATCACGAACAACTCTACTTTGGACGTGGCTGGCGGCACCATCGGCGGCAACAAACCCATCATTGTGGCCGGCACGGGACTGAATGGTGAAGGGGCCATCTACAACAGTTACGCCGACTACCCAGTCGAGTCGTTGAACATCACGCTGGCGGGCGACACGAAGTTTGGCGGCTCCGCCCGTTGGGATTTGGCTTCAGGTTCGGAAATCAACGGCCCATACAACCTGACGCTTGACTGGTCGGCGGGCGCCAGCTACAGCCAATGGAACACGGTAACTGTTGGCGCCGATATATCGGACGTCCTCGTGACCAATGGAAGCACTCTTGGATTCTCCTACATGGACACAAGTTGCCAGAATCCCGGCACGATGTTCACCATTGGCCCCAGTTGTCAGTTGGTGCTTTACAACGGTGGATTTAATGGAAGCTTCTCGGCCGCCAACGGCGCGATCGTAACTGACTACAATGGCGGAGTTGCCTTCAACGGCAACATCATCCATCTTTTCAGCGGCTCAACGCTGTATCTCTATGGCGCAGGCATTGCCGTCAATGGCAGCAACTTCATTTTTGAAAATAACGCGTTATTGGCGAGCTATTATAATTCCGGCGCCAACACAATCAGCAGCGCTGTTACTTTGAATGGTGTTGTTCATTTTGTTCTTGGCAACCACGATATGTTGTACACCAACGTAATCAGCGGTGCCGGAGGGTTTCTCCTGGACTACTATGGCAACGACGTGGTGCTCTCAGCCACTAATACCTACACCGGTCCTACCATCATCGGCAGCAGCGGCAACAACCCCGAAGTGGCTTTGACTGGCAACGGTTCGATTTCAGAGAGTTCGCTTATATTTTTTGGTGGCACCAATGCCGACGTGGCGCATGTGGACGTGAGCGGACGTTCCGACCAAACCTTGACGCTGGCCAGCGGTCAGACGCTGGCTGGTATCGGAACCATCAGCGGCAGTTTAGTTGTTTCCCCCGGAGCTACGATTTCACCTGCGGGAACCAACACAACTATTGGGATTACCACCGGGTCCAATCCGGTCGGAACATTGACCGCCCTGATCGATATCACACTCAGTGGGACGACTCTCATTAAACTGGATGGATCCGGAACGAACGACGTTGTCGAGGCGCAATCCGACATTACTTACGGCGGGACCTTGAGTTTGGTAAACATTAGCGGCGCGCCGCTGGTTGCGGGAGACAGCTTCACAATATTCGACGCGCTCACTTGTAGCGGGTCGTTTGCCACCATTACGCCGGCGGCGCCCGGAACCGGGTTGGCATGGGACACGTCACAATTGAGCAGCGGAATAATTGGAGTCATGAGCGTGCCGTCACAATTGCAGTTTACCAGCAGCTCCATTTCCGCCGGCAACTTCGTGTTTGGAGGCAGCGGCGGCACGTCAAACGGAATGTATACGGTGTTGACGACGACCAATCTGTCGTCCCCTTGGGTTCCGATAGCCACCAATTCCTTCGATGCGAATGGAAACTTCAGCGTGACCAATTCCGTTGCTCTGCCGCAGCAATTCTTTACGATTGAGGAGTAATTGAAAGGCAAGAGAGTAGTTAGGCGCTCAAGGGCGCATTTTAGGAGGTCATCAAAGCAAGGGGGTGGAAAGATGGCCTTCACGTTGATAGAATTGCTGGTCGTCATTGCCATCATCGCCATTCTGGCGGCACTGCTATTGCCGGCCTTGGCGAACGCCAAATTGCAGGGACAACAGACCAAATGTCTCAACAATCTCAAGCAACTCACCCTGGCCGCTCAGATGTATTATGATGACAATGGAACTTTCATCGGCGCGATTACCAATAATCCCGACTTCAGCCAGGGCGATTGGATGGGGACCATGCTGACTTACTATGGCAAATCGACCAATTTGATCATCTGCCCTAGCGCCCCGGACACTGGAATCAATCCGCCGGGAACGGTCAATCCGCCCGGCACCAGTGACAGCGCCTGGCACTGGACGCTTTCCACGCCAATCTATGCTTCCAGCTATGGTTATAATAAATGGCTGGAAAGCAGCAAGTACTACGGATTTGACACGAATAATTTCGAGCAAGAATCAGGCATTCATCGACCGGCCATGACTCCGGTTTTTATGGACAGCGCGTGGATCAACTTATTTCCATTGGCAAGTGATTCCCCAGCCACCAGCTTGTATGATCCCATGGATAACCCCGGCACGGACGCGGATGGTTTGACCCGGGTTTGCATAGCCCGGCACGGCAGCAAATCGGCCGGCGCGGCGCCCAGGAAGCTCCCATTGGGCAACACTCCTTTGCCAGGCAATATTGTGATCGGGTTCGATGATGACCACGTGGAGTTGGTCAAACTGGAAAATCTTTGGACTTATTATTGGAATCCCAATTGGGTTCCATCCACAGTTCCGCCCCCGATTATCCCATGACATTCCGGGGTCGTTGCCTGAAGTAATTGCGAAGCACATCCGAATGTGTTAGCTCTGGCGCATGAAGCTGCGGGAAAAGCACGAGGGCTTTGCAGGACAGCGCCTCGTGGTTGTGCCACGCCCTGTTCTGGCGTCATCTTTGCAAGATCCGTTGCTCAAGCCATTGCTTCCAACGGACGCGGGCTATTATCCCAAAGCCAAAGGCCACACCTGCGTACGCGGAAAAGGATGCCCGGAGGTGATTTTTATTTATTGCGCCGAGGGGGCGGGTTGGTGCGAGATGATGGGCCAGAGACACACCGTAACCCAGAATCAGCTTTTGGTTATCCCCGCCTCCACCCCCCACGCCTATGGCGCAAACAAAGAAAAACCCTGGTCCATTCATTGGTTTCATGCCGTGGGAACGAACGTGCCTTTTTATCTGGAGAAACTCGGTGTGACACGGGAAAAACCCATGGTGCCCCTGGGGGGCGATGTGCAACTGTTTTCACTCTTTGAAGACGTGCTGGAGGGCCTCGAACGCGGCTTCACTTTGACCCGTTTAATTTATGCCGCGCACTCGCTGACACACCTGATGGGCCTGATCCTGCGCCACAAGAACGAGTTTTATTACGGTGAGACCAATGTTCGTGAGCGCATCCTCAAGAGCATCGAGTTCATGAAAGAACACCTGCGGGAAGATTTGAAAATTGCGACGCTGGCCGCCCTCGTGAATTTGTCCCGGTCCCATTACACGGCGTTGTTTGTGCGCCTCACCGGTTACGCGCCGCGGAGCTACCTCAATCTCTTGCGAATGCAACGCGCGGTGCAATTGCTCAATACATCGGAGTTGTCCATTAAGCAAATTAGCGACCAGCTCGGCTTTTCCGATCAATTCTATTTTTCGCGCGCGTTCCGAAAAATGCACAGCCATTCACCGTCAGAACACCGGCGCCGGTACAACGTTTAGCCCGGGGCGGGGACGGAAAAGTGAAAGCGAAGATATTTGTATTGATGGCAGGTCAATTGTCCATGCACTTTGTTGGAATGTCCATTCCCAGTTCAGGGCAAAATGTCGAAACTGGATGAAGATGGCGCGTTTCGTATATGTGCAAAATTAAACATCCAAATGATCGCCAGAAACACGACGCACTTCAGATCAACAATTTCCAGCAAGCCCGTTCCTTTTCGCCGGAAGCTTTGCCATGATAACCGCCACGCCATCCGGCTCCTCAACTCTCAAAGCCAGTTATAATGTCGGTTACGTATGGCTTGTCTCCGTCGTCGCCGCCATGGGCGGATTGCTGTTCGGCTGGGATTGGGTTGTCATCGGTGGCGCGAAGCCGTTCTTTCAGAGATATTTCAATTTGACAAGCCAGGCGCAAATTGGCTGGGCCAACAGTTGTGCCCTGATCGGTTGCCTGGCGGGCGCGCTGGCGGCGGGCGCGTTAAGTGATAAGTTCGGCCGCAAACGGTTGCTGGTCGTTTCGGCGCTTATCTTTGCGGTAACGTCCACAGGCAATGCGCTGGCCAGCGATTTCACGGTTTTCATAGCGTGGCGAATCTTTGGCGGCGTGGCCATCGGCCTGGCCTCAAGCCTGTCGCCGATGTATATCGCGGAAGTCGCGCCCGCGCAGATGCGCGGCCGGCTTGTTTCCATCAATCAACTCACTGTCGTCATCGGCATTCTGCTGGCCCAATACATCAACTGGTTTCTGGTGCGCCATTTGCCGCAAGGCGCCTCCGATGATTTCATCCGCCAGTCCTGGTTCGGTCAGCAGGGCTGGCGCTGGATGTTCGGGCTCACCGCCGTGCCGTCGTTGTTGTTTTTCATCGGAATGTTGCTTGTCCCCGAAAGTCCACGGTGGCTGGCCCAGCACGGCCTGCACGAACGCGCACGCGGCACCTTGGCCAAAATCGGCGGCGCGGCCTACGCGGACGCCTCCATGAACGAATTCAAATCAACCCTGGCAGTCAAGGAAGTTCAGCGCGCGCGCTTCTCCGATCTGCTCGATCCCAAGATGCGCAAAGTGCTCGTGCTGGGCATCGTTCTGGCCGTGTTCCAGCAATGGTGCGGCATCAATGTCATTTTCAATTACGCCGAGGAGATCTTCCGCGCTGCGGGCTATGACATTTCCAGCGTACTCAAGAACATAGCATGGACAGGCTCGGTGAATCTTGTTTTCACCCTGGTCGCTCTGGGTGTAATAGACCGGGGTGGCCGCCGTCCTTTGATGTTGATTGGTTCCGCGGGGCTGGCTGTCATCTATCTCGTCATGGGCCTTTGCTATTGGAATGGAGTCAAAGGGGGGCCGATGCTGGTGCTCGTGCTGGCTGCCATTGGGTGCTATGCGATGTCCCTGGCGCCAGTGGTGTGGGTGGTGATTTCAGAGATTTTTCCGAATCGCATTCGTGGGGCCGGGATGGCGGTGGCGGTTTCCGCGTTGTGGATCGGCTGTTTTTCCCTCACTTACACATTTCCCATCCTGAACGCGAAACTTGGGTCGGCCGGAACTTTCTGGCTCTACGCAGGCATCTGCATCGCGGGATTCCTGTTCATCTATCTCAGGCTGCCTGAAACCAAGGGCAAATCGCTTGAGCAAATTGAAAAGGAGTTGGTGGACTAAATGATCAGTCAAGCGACGCGTATTGAGAGCGATTCACCCCAGCCCGGCGGTCAGGCGGGAGCCGTGGACGTGCGCGCCGAAGACTTGGTTATACCCACCTACATGCCCGCGCCGCCAGACAAGAACCCGATGTTCCTGGAAAAGCGCGTTTATCAGGGCAGCAGCGGCAAAGTCTATCCCCTCCCGTTCACCGATCGCATTTCCGAAAAGCCGGTTGCCCGCCGGTGGAAGGCTGTCTGGATCGAGAACGAATTCATTCGGGCGATGGTCCTGCCCGAGATCGGCGGGCGCATCCACGTCCTGCAGGACAAGACCAATGGCTACGACGCCAGCTATCACCAGCAGGTCATCAAACCCGCGCTCGTCGGCCTGGCAGGACCGTGGATTTCCGGCGGCATCGAGTTTAACTGGCCGCAACACCATCGCCCCGCCACCTTTCTGCCGGTGGACTTTGAAATCGAGGAACATCCGGATGGCTCAAAAACAATTTGGTGCAGCGACCACGATCCGATGTGCCGGATGAAAGGCATGCACGGGGTTTGCCTCCATCCTGGCCGCGCCTACTTGGAACTGAAAGTTCGCGTCTTCAATCGCACATCGTTTACCCAGACCTTTCTTTGGTGGGCGAATGTCGCCACGCGCGTGCATGAGGGCTACCAGAGTTTTTTCCCGCCGGATGTTTATTACGTGGCGGATCACGCGCGGCGCTCGATGAGCGAGTATCCGCTGTGCCAGGGGAATTATTACGGCATCAACTATGGCGAACGCGGTCGCCAGGGTGTTTCGAAAAGCGCGATTCCAAGCCAGTTCGTGCCGCCTCACTGCCTTCCCACGGACGCAGTCAAAAAGGCCAAATTCAATTTACCAAATTACGCGCCAAATGATTTGTCGTTCTACGCCAACATTCCCGTTCCCACCTCTTACATGTGCATGGGAAGCAAGGAGGATTTCTTTGGTGGCTACGATTACTTCGCCCAGGCGGGAATTGTGCATTACGCCAGCCACCACATCTCGCCCGGCAAGAAGCAGTGGACCTGGGGCAATCATCAATTCGGTTACGTCTGGGATCGGAACCTGACCGACGCCGACGAGCGCGGCGAGTTCGCTCCCTACATCGAAATTATGGCTGGCGTGTACACCGACAACCAGCCCGATTTTAGTTTCCTGCAGCCCGGCGAAGTCAAGTCGTGGAGCCAGTATTGGTATCCGATCCAGAAAATCGGTCCCGCGCAACACGCAAATCTCGAAGCAGCCATCAGCTTGCACGTGGCGCAGGGCAAGCTTCGACTCGGCGTAGCCGTGACCAGACACCAACCTCAAGCGGTGGTCACTGTGACAGCGAAAGAGAAGCAACTGGCTCGAATCAAGAGCGACCTGTCACCGGCAACGCCGCTGGTCACGACCATGGAATTGCCAAACGGTGTTGCCGAAACGGACCTGCTCCTTCGCGTGCGCGACCAAGCCGGGCGGAACTTGATTTGTTATCAGCCCCAGCCCCGTGTCAAAGGCAAGGTTCCTCCGCCCGCGACCGAACCGCCTCCGCCATCGGAAATCGCCAGTGCGGACGAACTTTACATCATCGGCCTGCATCTCCATCAATACCGCCACGCGACCCGGTCCCCTGTTCCCTACTGGCGCGAGGCGTTGCGCCGCGATCCGCGGGATGCCCGTTGCAACCAGGCGCTGGGCCTGTGGCGGCTGCGGCGTGGCGAGTTTTCAGAGGCGGAAAAACATTTTCGAACAACCATCGACCGTCTGACCTCCCGCAATCCTAATCCGCAAGATGGCGAAGCGTATTACCATTTGGGCCTGACTTTGCGCCATCTCGCCCGCGAGGAGGAGGCCTACGCCGCGTTTTATAAGGCGGCCTGGAATCAGGCCTGGGCCGGCGCAAGCTATCACGCTTTGGCCGAACTCGATTGTCGGCGCACAGATTGGGGGGCCGCGCTGGATCATCTCGACCGGTCCTTGCGGTTGAACGCGGACAACTCCGGGGCCCGAAATTTAAAAGTCCTCGTCTTGCGGAGACTCGCCCCCACAGAAGAATCCACCCTAACCGAAGCGGCCACTTTGCTGCGGGAAACGCTTGCGCTCGATCCCTTGGATTGGTGGGCGCGACATCTCAACGGCGGGAAGCTGACTTGCGGTTGGCAGACGCGGTTGGACCTCGCACTGGACTGCGCCCGGGCGGGTTTTTTCTCTGAAGCGATCGAACTTTTGACTGTCGAAGGCGGCGAACCGGCGCAGGGCGCGCATCCGCTGCCGACACAAGACCTGGGCGCATTGCCCATGGTTCTCTATACACTGGGCTGGCTGCATGAACAACGCGGCGAGGCCAAGGCCGCGTTGGAGTATTTCAAACAAGCGGCCGCCTCGGCCTCTGACTATTGTTTTCCTTCACGACTTGAAGACATTGCGATTCTCGAAACGGCCATGCGCGCCAATCCAGGCGACGCCCGCGCGCCTTATTACCTCGGCAATCTGCTCTATGACCGCTTGCGGCAAGAGGAAGCGATCCGGCTATGGGAACGCGGCGCAAAATGCGACCGCAATTTCTCCATTGTCTGGCGCAACCTTGGGATTGGCTACTTTAACATCCGCCATCAGCCGGCCAAGGCCCGCATGGCTTATGAGAAAGCATTTCGAGCCGATCCGTCGGACGCGCGCCTGCTCTATGAGCGCGACCAACTGTGGAAACGGCTCGGCGAAAAACCGCAGAAACGCTTGCGTGAACTGGAAAGGCATCTCGACCTGGTGCGGCAGCGGGACGACTTGAGCGTCGAACTCTGTGCGCTTTACAACCAGGTGGGACGACACGACCAAGCCGGCGAGCTTTTGGCCGGACGCTCATTTCAGCCCTGGGAAGGCGGCGAAGGCGCCGCCCTCGGCCAGCATGTCCGCACGGAGTTGGCGTTGGGTCGGGCCGCGCTCGCGAAAGACGATTTTGCCAAGGCCTGTTGTCACTTTAAGCGCGCCCTGGAGTCGCCGCCGAACCTGAGCGAGGCCAAACATCTGCTCGCCAACCAGAGTGACATTCATTATTGGCTGGGCTGCGCGCTGGCGGAACTGGGAGAAAGGGCCGCGGCGCGCACGCATTGGCTCGCCGCCGTGAATTTCCGGGGCGATTTCCAGGAGATGAGCGTGCGCGCCTTCAGCGAAATGACCTGCTACGCCGCGCTGTGCTGGGAAAAGCTTGGCCGGCGCGCGAAGGCGAAAAGGCTTTTCCGCGACTTGCTCGCTTATGCGCTGAAGCTCCAGAAGGCGCCGGCCAGGATCGATTACTTTGCCACGTCGTTGCCGACAATGCTCCTGTTTGACGACGACTTGCAGTTCCGGCAGGAGACGACGGCGCTGTTTCTGCAAGCCCAGTCCCAGCTCGGCCTGGGGAGAAAGGCCGCGGCCAAGGCGCTGCTCCAAACGGTGCTGCGGCGCGATCCGAACCACGCTTTGGCGGCTGATCTTGCAAGAGAGTTGTAACTATGAATGTCATGGCAAAGAGTACGAGAGTGGATAGACACGTCCGGCACGAGCATGGTTTTGAGATTTATGTCCTATGCAATGAAAAGGTGGAAGTCGCAGTCGTTCCCGAACTGGGCGCAAGAATAATCTCCCTGAAAAATTTGAAAACAGGCCGGGAATGGATGTGGCATCCGCCGGGCGGATTAAAGCTCTTTCGCAACCGATTGGGCGATGATTTTTCTCAAAGCCCGCTGGTCGGCGTGGATGAATGTTTGCCGACCATAGCGCCGTGTCTGTGGCAGGGACGCAAGCTGCCCGATCACGGAGAACTCTGGAATGCCTCCTGGGGCGTGAATGACGATGCCTGGCGCAACGGAGCGTTAAACACTTCCATGACACTGCCGATTTCGCCGTTTGATTTCGAACGGACAATCGACTTGCAGGACAATGAGGTTTGCCTGAGCTATCGATTGAGCAACCGGAGCGCGGTCGAGGAACAATTTCTCTGGGCGATGCATCCGCTGCTGGCGTTGTGTCCGGGTGACAGACTGGTATTGCCTGCCTCGACGCGCGCTCTGCTCCATGGCAAGGCTTGGGTTGAAGATCTGGATTTATCCATTCCCGAAGGGCATTGTTCCAAGCTGTTTGCGTGGCCATTAAGCGAAGGTTTCACCGCAATTCGCAACCGAAACACTGGCGAACGACTCGATATGCAGTGGAGTCCGGTAGAAAACAACGCGCTCGGATTATGGCTGACGCGCGGCGGTTGGCATGGATATCATCATTTTGCGATAGAGCCTGCGAACGCCGATACCGACGACTTGACAACGGCTGCGGCGCGAAACCGTTGCCGGAATGTGGCCCCCGGCGGTTCTGCTACGTGGCAAGTCCGCCTTCGGTTAGCGCCGTAGTCCCAGCGCCGTTGAAGAATATGTCAAAAGGAAATCCTTCTCTATGGGCCGGCGCCGTTTCCGCAGCGTTGATTTGCTTTTGTCCCTCGTTATGCGCAGAAACGGTGTGGCTATCGTCGCTGGATCTCAGGCAGATGACAACGGGCTGGAGTACCGCCAAGGCCGATCTCGAAATCGCCGGCAAACCGATCCGCATCGCCGGAGTACAATACGCGCACGGCGTCGGCACGCACGCGGTCAGCAAGATGCGCGTGGACCTTGGCGGCCACGCCCGGCGATTTTCGGCCTTCGCCGGCTTGGATGACAGCGCCGAAGCCCGCGGCAGCGTCGAATTTATTGTCCTGGGCGATGGCAAGGTGCTGTGGCAGAGCGGACTTATTGCGGGTCGGCAGACTGCCAAATCAGTGGAGGTCGATGTCCTAGGAGTCCACGTCCTGGAATTGCGTGTCACCGACGGCGGAGATGGAACCAGCGACGATCACGCCGATTGGGCGGAGGCGAGAATCGAGATGAACGACGGCGCGCCGGCGCCAGCCGCGTTGCCGCCCTACGAGTTGTTCAGCTTGCCAACGGCCACGATGGCCGTGCGGTTCCAAGTCGGTGACGACGGCCGACTTTACCAACGACCCATCGGCGCGAGCGACGCAACTGAACCCCTCCAACGGGATGACGAGCTTTACCCGCAGGCGGGAGACGGTTATGTTTGGGAACCGGCGCTTCAAGTCACGCACGCTGACGGAAATACCTCCACGGCGCTGCTCTATGAAGGCAGGACCCACACGAACGAAGCGCCGGGAATCGACTTGACTCAGATCAACTTGCGCGATCCGGCGTATCCCTTTGAAGTCGCACTCTGCTTCCGAACCCATCGCGACCAGGATGTGATCGAGCAGTGGGCGGAAATCCGTCATCAGGAGTCCGGGAATGTGATCTTGGAGCGCGTCGCATCGACGTCGCTGCTTATCTCGCCGACGAATCTCTATTTGAGGCACTTTTTTGGCGACTGGGTCAATGAGATGCAGCCGACGACCGAACTGATTACGCCGGGAACAAAATCGTTGGATTCAAAACTCGGCGTCCGCGCGGACCAATTTTGCAGTCCTTCCTTCATTCTGTCGCTGGATGGACCGCCGACAGAAACCAATGGACGGGTATTGGCCGGTTCACTGGCGTGGACGGGCAGTTTTAAGTGCGAGTTTGATGACAATGGCCGGAATGCGCGCGCATTGGCTGGTATAAACCCATTTGCTTCTGCCTATCCCTTGCGGCCAAACGAAACCTTCACCACGCCGGTCATGGTTTGGGTTTGGAGCGCCAACGGTCTTGGCGAGATGAGCCGCAAGTTGCATGATTGGGCGCGAGACTTCGGAATCCGCGACGGTCATAAAACCCGCACCGTCCTGTTGAACAATTGGGAAGCAACCGGTTGCAATTTTGACTTCAATCGCATCGTCGCCCTTTACGATCCCGCCAAGGAAATCGGCGCCGAGTTGTTCCTGCTCGACGATGGTTGGTTCGGCAACAAGTACCCGCGCGTCAATGACAAGGCGGGCCTCGGGGATTGGCAACCGAATCGCCAGCGCCTGCCTGACGGCCTGGCTCCTTTGGCGGCGGAAGCGGTCCGGCGCGGCCTCCAATTCGGCATTTGGATCGAGCCGGAAATGGTCAATCCGAAGAGCGAACTCTTCGAGCATCATCCCGACTGGGTGATCCGGCAGCCAAAGCGCGAGCTGGAGTTGCAACGCAATCAGGTTGTTCTGGACCTGACACGTCCCGCCGTGCAAGCCTTCGAATGGAACGTCATCCAGGATATTCTCAGCGTGCCAGGAATCACTTACGCGAAGTGGGACTGCAACCGCTACCTGACGCAGCCGGGATCAACCTGGCTGCCGCCGGATCACCAGACTTGTTTGTGGGTGGACTACGTGCGCGCGCTTTATGCGTTGATGGACAAAACAGCCCGGCGCTTCCCGGAAACCGAGCTAATGCTCTGTTCCGGCGGTGGCGGACGGGCCGATTACGGCGCCCTGAAATACTTCAACGAATTCTGGCCGAGTGACAACACCGACCCAGTCAGGCGCGTGACGATGCAATGGGATTACTCCTATTTTTTCCCGTGCATGGCCTTGGCCGGGCACGTGACGCACTGGGGAAATCGGCCCATGCACTTCGCCTGTGCGGTCGCGATGAGCGTCCGCTTCGGCATGGACCTCGACCTTGCCAAATTACCGCCGCAGGACAAGGCCATTTGCGCCGGGGCGATCCGCGCTTACAAAAAAATCCGCGACGTAACACAACTGGGAGATTTGTACCGGCTTGAAGACCCGCACCAAGGATCACGCGGCGCGCTGAATTTCGTCTCCAAAGACCGGAGGCGCGCTGCGGTCTTCGTGTTTCAACTCAAGGATGGCGAGGCGCCGCCTGTGCATCCAAGAGGGCTTGGTCCGTCCGAGCATTACGCTGTTCATGAGTTAAATCCCGCCCCTGGCCGAACAGCCATGCTGCAAGAAAGCAAGTCGTTCACGGGAGAAGAATTGATGCGGGACGGAATCACGCCATCCTGTGCGAAAGCGTTGGAAGCGTGTATCGTTGAATTGTCAGCCGAAACGAATTGAGCATGTATCTAAATCCAAATGGGAAGCGGCATCAAAGTGGGTGCTGGGTCTGTCTCTGATTCTTTTCTCCGTGGATCCGATGATCGTTGCCTTCTAGTGGTGATGGATTCCTTCTCTGGCAAATTCATCGCCAGATTTAATTGTGTTGGAACGAAATGCCACTATCTTTGGGGCACTGACATGAGCAAGCCATTTTGGCAGGGCGTTTTCCCGGCCATCACGACCCAATTTCGGCGCGACCAATCCATTGATTTGGAGGCCACGGCGCGCCAGGCGGATGTTCTAATTGACTCGGGCGTGGCTGGACTTATTTTTCTCGGTTCACTAGGCGAAAACCAAGCGATGCGGCGCGAGGAAAAGCGGATGGTTATCGAGGCGATGGTCAAATCCGTGAAGGGCCGCGTGCCAGTCTTAAGTGGAGTCGCCGAAAGCAGTTGCGAGGAAGCCTGCGCTTATGTGCGTGACGCGGAGAAGCTCGGAGCGGACGGGTTCATGGTCATGCCCGCCATGCTGTATAAGGGGGATGAACGGGAAACGCTGGCGCATTTCCGAACGGTGGCGCAAGCCAGCGGCTTGCCCATGATGATTTATAACAATCCGATCAGCTACGCCAACGATGTCACTCCGCAGATGTTTGCCCAATTGGCGGAGCAAAAGAATTTCGTCGCTTTGAAGGAAAGCTCGGGTGATGTCCGCCGCATCACCGATTTGCGCAACACCGTGGGCAATCGTTTTGCCATCTTCACCGGCGTCGATGATTTGGTGCTGGAAGCATCCGTCCTGGGCATTGATGGATGGGTGGCTGGCGCCGGCATGGCGTTCCCGCGCGAGAACCAATACTTCTGGGAATTGACCCGCAATGGAAAATGGGAAGAGGCCCGCGAATTCTACCGATGGTTCACGCCCTTGCTGCATTTGGATACAAGCACGAAATTCGTCCAATACATTAAACTTGCGATCCAGGAATGTGGACTCGGCCAGGAATGGGTGCGGCCGCCTCGACTGCCGTTGATCGGCGCGGAACGTGAACGCGTCCTCAAGATTATTCACGAGGCCCAGGCCAGCCGGCCCAAGATATCCAAAAAGGGGAAACGATGACGTGAAGCGAATCCATGTCATTGATTCCCACACGGCCGGGGAACCGACTCGGATCATCGTCAGCGGAGGTCCTCGCCTGCAAGGCGGCAGCGCGGCTGAGAAAATGGCGTTCCTTCGCCAGAAGCATGACCTCTATCGTTCTGCCGTGGTCAATGAACCTCGCGGTTCGGACGTACTGGTTGGCGCGATCCTGGTTGAACCGGCTGACAAATCGTGTGTGGCTGGTGTCATCTTTTTTAACAACGTCGGTTATTTGGGCATGTGCGGCCACGGGACCATTGGTTTGATCGCCACGCTGGCCCATCTTGGCCGTGTGCAGCCGGGCGAGCACAAGATTGAGACTCCCGTCGGCATCGTCACCGCCACGCTTCACCCGGACGCTACGGTTTCAGTCACAAATGTCCCGAGCTACCGCAAGGCCAAGGGAGTCACCGTTGAAGTCCCTGGCATTGGCGTTGTCAGAGGCGATGTCGCCTGGGGCGGCAATTGGTTCTACCTGATTGAAAATCACGGCAAGACGCTGCAATTATCGAACGTCGAAATGTTGACTGATTTTACCTGGAGGATGCGCAAAGCGATCAATGCGCACGGCTTTCCCGAGGTCGATCACGTTGAGTTATTCGGCCCGCCCGTAAGCGCCGATGCCCATAGCCGGAACTTTGTCTTATGCCCCGGGCAAGCCTATGATCGCTCTCCATGCGGCACAGGGACCAGCGCCAAGCTGGCTTGCCTGGCGGCGGATGGCAAACTGGCTGAGGGCGAGCTGTGGATTCAGGAAAGCATTATCGGCAGCCGATTCACGGCCTCTTACCGGCGGCAGGGCGATCAAATCATCCCAACCATCACCGGGGCGGCTTTTGTTAACGCTGAAACAACGTTGCTTCTGAACGAAAGCGACCCGCTTTGTTGGGGACTCCAACAGGTGGGCATCTGAATTCTTTCATCATGGCAGGGTCCACTCCTCTATTCCTGCCGACCAATCGGATTGCATCTTCAGTTCGAGCCGCAACCCTGTCGTTAGTATTGGCTTAAAGGTAATTTTATTGTACTTGTCTGGTTCCGCACCATACGTGTCGGTTGTTTCCACGGGCTTCCATTCGTCCCCGTCCTTGAAAAGAATGCGCCAGGATGCGGGGGTGCGGCACTCTCCCGTTCCGGTGTCGTCAAACCAATAGACGGAAGTTGTCGAGACGGTGGCCTCCTTGGCAAAGGCGTATTCCACCCAAGCATCCTGGCCCTTGCGAGGCCACCAGTCGGAAAACGTGTTCTCTGCGTCATGAGATGAAGCGGGTTCGGCCAAATCGTTTATCGCGCGCGCGTTCTTGCCGCCAGGGGATACGGTGACTTTACTCGTGGACGCGATCGTTGGCCGCGGCTGAACGCGGGCGCTCTTTTCAGCATCAGGTATCCAGACCAACATTTCGGAGCGACCGCGATTGGCCCAGGCGTAATAGGGAATGGCCTGAAAGTTCTCAGCGGTTTTCGTGAGCTGGTCATGGTCGTCGCGCGCCACGAGGAACGCATTGCCACGAATCACCTCCACGCCATTGAGCAAACCTGGCTCAAAGGACGCGGCCAGGGGCGCATCATCCGGCAGCATCAACGCCCGCACGTGTTCGTCCGGATTGTCCGGCGACTCCAGGCAATAGACAATTGGCCCGCGCTGCAAGGCGACACGCCCACGGTCGGCTTGCACAGCTTCATTGGCCGCGACCCTCCGTACAGGCATAGGCAGATTGAGATCGATGGTGTCGCCGTCCTTCCACTCTCTTGTCAATTGAACGTAGCCCTTCTCAAGTTTAACGGGGACATTCTCGTCGTTAACTTTCAACGTCACAGGTTCATCGGGATGGTCGATAAATCGATACAAGTCGCCCGGAACAGCCTGGTCGCGCGCCCAACCGGGAATCCGAACACTGATCGTAAAGAGGGTGGCGGCGTCCGGGTGGATGGTCATTTTCACCAGCCCCTCCCAAGGGTAGCGTGTTTCTTCGGCCACTTTTATGGTGTGCCCGTTGCCCATTTTAATGTCAGCCTTGTTGGCGGCAAAAAGATTTACGTAAAGGACGTCATCGTTCTGCGCATACAAGTAGCCGGGCAACGATGGCATGAAGCGGGTGATGTTTCCGGGGCAGCAAGCCACCCCGAACCACGGACTGCGCGCATGTTGGCGATTGGATTCAAGCGGATTTGGATAGAAGAACCTTTTTCCATCCAACGACACGCCGCTGAGAAGGCCGTTATAAAGCGTGCGTTCCATGACATCGACATACTTGGCGTCGCCGTGGAGAAGGAAGAGGCGCTCGTTCCAAAAGTCATTGGCCACTGCGGCGCAAGTTTCGCAATAGGCGCTCATATTGGGCAGAAAGTAATTGGGCCCAAATGCCTCGCCGCCTCCGACCGCGCCGATGCCGCCGGTGATATAGAGTTTTTTGCCAACGGCATTTTCCCAAATGGCATCGATGGCATGAACATACTGCTGGTCGCCGGTCAGCGCGGCAACGTCGGCCATGCCGCTGTAAAGATAACCGGCGCGCACCGCGTGACCCACCGCCTCTGTTTGATCGACTGGCTTGATATGAGATTGATGGTACTCGTCGCCGCCGGGTCCGCGCACATCAATAAAGAACTTCGCGAGCTTTAAATATCGCTCGTCGCCGGTGGCGCGATAAAGCTTGGCCAGTCCCATTTCGACAATTTCGTGTCCGGGCCAAATATGGTTTAGCTTATTGGTTTCCGGGCCGAAGGTATCGCACAAGAGATTGGCCTCCTTGATGGCAACATCGAGCAATGCGCGTTGCCCGGTTGCCTGATAATTGGCTACGGCTGCTTCAAACAAATGGCCCGCGTCGTAGAGTTCATGACTTTCATCCGGGTCCATCACCCAGCGTTTATGGCCGGACCAGGAATGGGGATGTTCCGGATTGATCGTCCGCGCAGTGTAAAGATAGCCGTCAGGCTCCTGGGCCGCGGCAATTTTCGCAATCAGATCGTCCAGGTACGATTTCATTTTTGGGTCCGGCTGGACCGCCAGGGCGTAAGATGCGCCCTCCAGTACTTTGTAGGGGTCGGTGTCGTCGAATGGATACGGCGGCGGCTCCTGATTGGAAATTTTCTGGCCGCGAAGAACTTCGGCAGCGCGAATGAAGTTATCCATGCGCCCGGATTTCTCGCATTGTTCAAACGCAAACGGAATCGTCACCAGCCGATTGGTCTCGATGCGCGGCGCCCAAAACAGGTCGTCAATATGGACCGATGTGAATGGGACGGGTTTAACCGGGTAATCATGGGCGGGCTGTAATGCGGATTCGGCGGCAAACGTCACTACAAAGAGAGCAACAGGGCAAAGGCGATGGAATGATGTTTCAGGCATAGGCTTACTTTTAACTCAACGAAAAAGTTTGTAAAGAGAGGTCCGCACAATGGCGAAGTTTTTTGCGAAATGTTGTTTTCTCCAACGTAGTGAACTCCAACTCAGGGCGAGATAATCGCGTTAGTCGCCACACCAAGGTGGGAATTCATTTTTCGATTTCTGGTTTTAGCTCGAAAACCAACAGCATTACGCCCTGACGAGCAAGTGAAACATCCAATTTCAACTGGCCATCATTTATGGGAAGTTTTATTGGCGGACCTTCCGTGGAAAGTTCTCCTGCGTTTTGCAGTGCGGCTAATTGTTGGCTGGAAAGCTGCGTTGGCGAACCCATTTTTTGCCACTCGGCGAAGGCATTGCTGTGTTGGTCATCAATGACCATGCGCGTGAGCTTTGCCGATCGGAAACCGGATGCAATTCCTTTAACGGTAAGATTTAATTCCGCCGTTGGACCGGGCAAATCATCGTCATGGTAATGCCACGCCATTACGGCGAGCTTGTCGTTCTGCAAACTTGCCATGGCTGAAACATCCGGCTTGCCGCGCACGCCGGACTTTTGCATTTCCTTCAGAGGAACTTCGCTGTCGCTGGTCACCGCAAGTTGCTGTCCTTCCATTTGGCCGAACATGCGAAAGACATTCATGACCGGGAGATCAATACCGCCGGTCGCCAGTTGTCTAAAGCCGGCAAAGACCGGTTGCTCTGGAAAAGTGAAGGCCCATGTCAGGGCGGCTTCGAGATTGACTCCGTCACGGCGGGCCAGTTCCCAGGCGCGCGCGAAGCTGGCCGCAGTGTAGCTCGAATACATGGTGCTGACGCGATATCCGAGTTGCTTGCCCTGGCAGGCAGCGCAACCATCGGGATCCGATTCACCGATGACGATGGGAATGTTTTTTAACTCGGGATACGAATGGACTATTCGAAAACCAGAGTCTATGGCTTGAAGTTGGCTGGCGATTCCCATGCGAACGTGATCGTTGGTGAACGTGGGCGAGCCTTTCGCGTGAAACGATACGAAATCCAGCGGTGTGCCGATCTTGCCCGTGGCGTAATTCGTCCCATGCAAGCAGTGTTCAATAAAACGGCGCGTCCATTGGCCTCCCGAACCGGCGGCGTCCGGTCCGCCGACACGGGCGGTGGGCAGCGCGCGTCGGACCCCGTCGATGGCATAATCATGCAATTTGTCGAATTCCTCGGGCGTGGCTTTCCAATAACTGCCGTTGGCCTCGTTCCATACTTCCCAATACCAGCCCTGGACTTCCCCTTCGCCATAACGCTCGACGCAATGTTTGACCCACTGATAAACCAATTCGCGCCATTTGTCGTAATCTCGCGGCGGATAGGCCCAACCGGTTTCGATGGTGGCGTAGTTGTCACCGGGCCGCCAGTGGTGTTGATATGGATGCGGATGAATGGAAAGCGCCTCGGGCATGAAGCCGATTTGCGCGTAGGGACGAACACCGTTCGTCATATAAGTGTCAAAAATCGCGTCGAGAATTTTCCAGTTGTAGATAGGGCTGCCGTTGGCGTCTTCGTCATAGACACCTGTGGAACCCCACTTGAGCGCGGGAGTGCCGTCACCGGAACAGAGCAAGTTGTGCGCACGGAAAAAGGTGTCTTTCGGTTTCAACGCGCCGAGTTCACGAATCAGTTTTTGGCCCTCAGGCATTGTGACGTAATTTGGTTCATCGGCGCCAAACATCCGCCAGATTGGATTGAGTCGTCCGACTGATGTGCTCGCATCGACGGTGATGTGGACGAGAAATGAATTCGACTGCCCGAAAGCAACAGGCGCGATGGCCAATGCGGCGGCTGTTAAAAGCGCTTTCATTGGGAAGGACCGAGCAGCCCGCCTGAAGCACGCGACGGTTCCACCATCAGAATGACTTTCGGCAACTTGGACATTGTTGGACATCTATCAGAAAAATAAGCTAAACACAATTTGAAATCCAGAGACCCGAATGCATCGCCGATCTCGCCTTGTTATTGAAACGACCGTTGTTGTCAGAGGAAGCTCGACAGGGGCAATTGGGCGGACTCATTATTCCAGTCGAAGTGACCCGCGATTGTAGTCAATGAAAAAGAACCCGCTTAATGCATGGGCAACCGCGTCGTGGCTATTTGCCGCGTTGATATTGGCTGCGTTTGCCGAAGGGTCGGCTTGGGGAGCGGATTATATTTGGGTCGAAGGTGAAGCGGCCCAGACGCAAACGATGACCCGGCACCCCTGGTGGTATGACAAAGTGAAGAACGACCAACTTTCCGGCGGCGACTTCATCTCGAACTGGAACGACAAACAGGCTGGAGAGGCGACCTACGCGTTTCAAGCACCGGCGGATAAGGAGTACGTTTTTTGGGTCCGCGCCAACCCGGTGGCGACGAAACTTTCCTATCAACTCGACAAGGGCGAATGGACCCTCATCGACATGAAAGGGGCGCAGGACACCGTGAACATCGCCGAGGATGGTAAGATCGACTTGCGGTTCATCGCCTGGGTTAGCGTGGGCAAGGTCAAACTGACCCAGGGTTCCCATCAAATCGCATTTCGGATGCACAGCGAGAACAACAATCACGGGATGCTGGATTGTTTCGTTTTCACAGATGAATCATTCACGCCGAGCGGTACGCATAAGCCGGGGGAGGACTCGAATGCGACTGAGGCACCGAGCGAGGGGACTTGGGCCTTTCACCCGCCTCGCGATGATTTCTCCCCAAACGCTCTGTTGGACTTGCGGTGGCTCAATGAACGCGTTGCGGGTGAGCATGGCTTCGTCCGACGCTCGGCCGACGGCAGCGATTTCGTGCTTGGCGATGGGCGGCCCACGCGATTTTGGGCGGTGAACGACGGCGCGTTCGGCACGGACCTTGCCCGGCACGCCCGCTTCCTGGCCAAACGCGGCATCAACATGGTCCGCTTCCACCGCAACATTACTCCGACCGGAAATGATCTGCTGGCGATTGACCCTGGCGACCGCGACGCGCTTTGGAAGGGAATTGCGGCGATGAAAAAGGAAGGCATCTATGTGACCTACTCGCCTTATTGGGCCGGTGCCTCGCACACCAAGCCGGCGCTGGGATACCTTGATGATGGCGGCAACAACAATTGGGGCTTGTTGTTTTTCGACCCGAAGTTGCAGGCGGCCTACAAGAGTTGGATGAAACAGGTGCTGACAGAGAAAAATCCTTTCACCGGGATCGCGCTTGCCCAAGACCCGGCGTTGGCAATTATTCAGATACAGAATGAGGATTCGCTCTTGTTCTGGACAACCCAAGGCATCAAAGGCGCGGCCCGGAAGGAACTGCGCCGGCAATTCGGCGCGTTCGCAGCGAAGAAATACGGCTCCATGGAAAGCGCCCGGGCAGCCTGGCAGAATGCCGCGCCATCGCCGGACAAGGACGGCCCCGATGACTTCACAAACGCCGAGGCTTCGCTATATTTGATGTGGCAACTGACCCAGCGCGGGGGCAGCGCCGGGCAGCAACAGCGGTGCGCCGACCAGATGCAATTTCTGACCGAGACGATGCGCCAATTCAACAAAATGATCGGCGACTACTTGAAAAACGATCTCGGATGCCGGCAGCTTGTCAATGCCGGTAACTGGCGCACCGCCGATAACGTGACGATGCTTGATGCGGAACGCTGGTCTTATACGGCCAACGATGTGATGGCGGTTAACCGTTATTACGACGGTGTCCACGAAGGCCCCAACAACGGTTGGGCCATTTGCAACGGCGACCGGTTCACTGACGATTCCGTGCTGATGCGGCCACGCGAACTTCCATTGACACTCAAGCAGGCGGCCGGTTTTCCGATGATTATCACCGAGAGTTCGTGGGTTCCGCCGTTGAGCCACCAGTCCGAAGGGCCATTTCTCGTGTCGGCCTACCAATCTCTGACCGGTGTGGATGCTTACTTCTGGTTCGCCGACGGCGAGGAAGATTGGCGTCAGCCCGGTTCCGCCAATGGTTTTATGCCGTCCGATGGCAAATGGGTCTGTGCCACGCCGATGCTCATGGGCCAGTGGCCGGCCGCAGCGTTGATGTACCGGCTCGGTTACATCCAGCAAGGCGCGCCGGTCGTGTCGGAGCAGCGCGCGCTGGCAGACCTCTGGCAGCGACGGATGCCAATCATTGCCGAAGATGCCGGTTACGACCCTAATCGCGACCGGGACAATCGGTCGAAGGAATCGAACGTCAAAGAAGGCGTCAATCCGCTGGCCTACCTCGTCGGTCCAGTTGTGGCGAAATACGGCGGGGATTCAACTTCGAGCCGGGTGGTGGACTTAACTCCGTACATTGACGGTCAGCGCAAAACGGTGCGGTCGGAGACTGGCGAAATCACGCTGAACTATGGCGATGGCTGGTGCAAACTCGACACGTCGAAGGCCCAGGGTGTTACGGGTTTTCTCAGAGCCGCCGGCGAATGCCGGTGTTCCGACGTCGAGATCCGCTCCACGAACGACTATGCCACGGTGCTGGTGGTGGCGATGGACAATAAGCCGCTCAAGGAGTCTGGAAAAATTCTCGTGCAGGTGGGCACCACCGAACGTCCGCTCGGCTGGAAAACCAAGCCCATTAGTATCAACGGTCGCGCGGGCGAGCAAGTCGTCAGCTTCGGGCACGCACCCTGGATGATCGTGCGGGCCGACGTGGAAGTAACCATCGCCAACCCGGCGCTCAAGACCGCCCGGGTTTTGGACGCAAACGGAATGCCTGTAAAAGAGATACCTCTGGAGTCTTCTGCCGGCCGCAAGACGTTTCAGTTTCCGCCCGATGCCCTATATGTCGTGCTCCAGTAGCGATGGAGTTTGCTGCCAAATGTTTCGCGCGCAACCGAGGAACTGGAAGCGATAGTCTGGCTCGTCGTTCCCGGCAGTGTGACCAAAGCCTTCTTGCGTGATTGCAAGAAGGCAACCAGGGCATTGAGTTGGTCGGGTGTAAGATTATTGCCGTAAGCCGGCATGTTATGACCGCCGTTCACGATGCGAATAATGATGTCACTTCGGCTAAGTTTGGCGCCAACATTGGAAAGATTCGGCCCACGCCGACCGCCGAAAGTCTCGATCAAGTGACAATTCAAACAGCCCTTGGCGTGGAAAAGCCGCGCGCCATCGGCTACAGGCCCGGTTTCCATTCCGACGACATTGACTGGCAGAGGCGGCGCGTCAAAGTTGGGGGACCACGGCGTTTTCGCCCCAACGTACCAGAATGAGCCGATGGTCAACACGACCATGATCACACCGGCAATCGCCCACGGACGGCGGATTGGACTTCTCTCGCCTTTGCCAAAGAAAAACGGAAGCATGATTATGAGCAACCCGGCAAACATCGGACCGAGCACCATGAAATAGCGCTCCATCCAGTCCGGCATCAACGCCAGGACCGCGAAATACCACAACAAATACCAGTCGGGGCGCGGGTCTGCCCGAATAATGCTTGGGTCTGGCGGCTTTCCCAATTCCGGCGGGCCGAAAAACCAGGCCAGCAGGACCAGACATAGCACCATCACCGTCCCAAAGACGATGTCCCTCCATGCGGCGTCGGGCCAGAATGGGCAGCCATTTTTCTTGAGCAATTCCTGATACTTTTTACGGTATGTCTTGGGATCCACCGGCTCGCCGACTTTGGGCGGTTCGGAAATGCCGTGACGCATGACCAGCATCAGGTGCAATCCGACGAACGCGAAAATGCCGGCGGGCACGAGAAAAACGTGAATGGCAAAAAATCTCCCCAAGGTCGCCCCGCCGACGGTCTCTCCGCCCAGAACAAAATGTGCAAAAGCATTGCCGAACAATGGAAAGCGCCCCGCTTGTTCTGCGGCAACTACGACTGACCACACGGCGGTCTGGTCCCATCGGAGCAATTGTCCGGTAAAACCCATCAGCAATGTAAAACCGAGCAAGAGCACGCCGGTGACCCAACTCATCTCGCGCGGAAATTTGTACGAACCGAATAGAAAAACCTGAGCCATGTGCGCGCCGACCATCAGGATCATGGCCGAAGCGCCGTAATAATGCAGGCCGCGCATGAACCGGCCAAATGCGGCTTCGTTTGTAATGAACTGGAGGGTCTGGTAAGCTTGGGAAGGCGACGGAATATAGGAAAATGCCAGCACGACGCCAGTGACCACCTGAACGATGAAAGCGAGCAGGGTCGCGCTGCCAAACACGTACCACCACTTGGCATCTTTTGGGACGGCATGCTTGGCGAGCGGACCAAGCGTTTCGGAAAGCCCGAGGCGGTCGTCAACCCAGTTCCAGATGGCTTTCGCTGTTCGCAACATGATCGAATCGATTATTCAACATTCACGCGATTGGGATGGGACGGGTTTGGAGTTGGACCTCGCCGTTTTGAATTCGCACAGTGTAGCGAGATAACGGTTGGGGCGGAGGTCCGGCGGCGACTCTTCCATCCGCGTAATAGACGCCGCCGTGACATGGGCACATGAAGAGATTGGCATCACCAAGCCATCGCACCGGACAGCCCAGATGCGAACAGTTGACAGCGAAGGCGATGAATTCAGTCTTGCTGACGCGCCGCAGCCAGGCGGCAGTATTGGCGGTAACTCCCGCCCAAGGCAGCGGCGAAGGGTCCTCGAAAGTCACTTTCACGGTCTCGCCAATTTTGAATTCGTCCACTTTTCCCACGCTGCGCCATAACTGCGGATACTTCTGCAGCAGCGGCGCGAAAATGAATCCGATGGCGGGCACGGCTATGACCACGCCGCACAGTGACGCCAGCGCGATGCATAGCCCTTCCAGAAAGCGGCGGCGCGACAATTCTTCCGGCGATTGGCTCGTTACGGGCGACTTCTCACTGTTCTCTTTGCTCATGGCGAATATCTCCAATCCAGCCGGCCAGCGACACGGCAAACGTAATCAAACCGATTGTTAGAATAATGAAGGAGGCGAACAGTCCCCAAACGATAAATGTTGCGCCGAGCGCCAGGAAGGCGGGCCACCATGTCGGCTCGGCCAGCTCTTCAGGTTTCGGCCGGCTCCAGCCGGGGGGCAAATCTGATGCGCGAGAAGTGTCCTGTGGATTTGGCATTAAGCTTTTTCTCCTATGGATCGATGTGACAAGGCTGGCGCTGGGCTGCCGGTTTCGGCAGTTACCACGTCGGAAGTTTTTTCCGCGGTTCGATACCAACGCGCCAGCAGAGCGATCACGCCGAAAATATAAATGCCGCAAGCGGGCACCCACATCATCAATCCGCCTATTTGCTGGTCTTTCGCGGGAGTGATGCCCCACTGGTCTCGAATCAAAGGCAGAAGGCCGAGGCGATCCACCGGATGCAAATATACAGGGCAAACTACACCCACCGGCGCGAACGTAATGAGAATGCCGAGAATCGTGCAGCCGACGCACGCGCTGAAAAGATAGACGACGCCGAGCAGCGGGAACAATCGGCGATCCTTTTGGGGGCCGACAATCGGCCACCAGAATATCGCGCCAAGTCCAAGCAGTGAAATGATTTGAATGACGCGTCCGGCTTGTGTTGTGGTAGCGGCCTCGCAGAGTGTGCGCTCATGCCAAATCCACATGGCACAAAGTCCAGCCAGCCACGCGGCGACCGGATGAAGGCGAAAGCGATCCATCGTCCTTCCGATAAGATGGCGTGGGTTGCATTCCGGCAAACTGAGCAGCAGCAATGGGGGAATCACCAGCAGCAATAAGAGATGCTGCAGCATGTGCGCGCTAAACAAGTATCCGGCGGCCAAAGTGTTGACAGGCGAACTGAGCGTGAGAAAGATCAGCATTACCGCCGCGATGAAGTACACGCTCCGGCCCGTAAGACGGAATTTTGTCGCCTTCACATAGGCAGCCAGCGCCACAAGGCAAAGGCCGATCACCATAGGATTCCAACTCCAAGCCGATAAAAGGAAATGGCGTGTCGTCATAACAGTAATTTCAGATAAACAAGGGAGAACACTACCACCCAGACGCCATCGACAAAATGCCAGTATAAACTGATCGTTTCCAATGCACGAGGTCGGAAATTCCTGAAATCGCCCAACAGCATTAAGACCAGCACGATCAGCAACGCGAGCAGCCCAACGCAGACATGCAGCCCGTGAAAACCAGTCAGGGTGAAAAAGGTCGTCGCAAACAGATTTGTTTGGATCGTGATGCCGCGGTGAAACAAACTCAAATACTCCGTGGCCTGACCGATAATGAAGACAAGCCCGAGCAGAATCGTGACGACAAGCCAGCCGACCATTGCCGAATGCCTTTTGTTCCTGAAAGCCACTTCGGAACGCCAAACGGTGAAACTGCTGGCCAGCAGGCAAATTGTAAAAACGAGCGTCTTTTGCGCATTCAGAGTGCTCGCCGCAGTCGGCCCCGGCACGGGAGTGTAATTGTAGTAGATAAAGGCAAAAATGAGCATCAAGAAGAAGAATCCTTCCGACACCAGAAACACAACCATGGATGTTCTGTTTTTCTCCGGGCAAAAATCGGTTTTCGCAGCCGGGCTTTCCTCATCGGGTTGATCCGGGTGGGTTAGATCCCAGAGCGGGCGTCGGCCGCGCACGGGCGGCACACGTTCGAAGTTATGTTCGGGCGGCGGCGAGGTCGTAGCCCACTCGAGTGTCCAGGCGTTCCATGGATTATCTCCTGCCGTTTCCCCACGGCGCAGGCTCCATAGGATGTTCCACCCCAGCATGAGGACGGAAAATCCGAGAATGAACGCGCCAACGGTTGAAATCATGTTGAACAGTCCCCAACCTGGAAGATCGGGATACGTAAACACACGGCGCGGCATGCCCATGAAGCCCAGGAAATGTTGGACGAAGAATGTCATGTTAAATCCCAGAACCATCATCCAAAATTGCGCCCTCCCGATTTTCTCGGACAACATTCTCCCACTCAACTTCGGGAACCAGTAATAGAGTCCGGCCATCATGCCAAAAAGAGTTCCGCCAAAAAGGACGTAATGAAAATGCGCGACGACGTAAGCAGTGTCCGTCATTTGCCAGTCGATCGGCGCGACCGCAAACGTGATGCCGCTCAAGCCACCCACAACGAATTGCAGGAGGAATGCTATGGCAAAGAGCATGGACGTGGTAAAGCGAATGGAGCCGCCCCACATGGTGAAGATCCAATTAAAAATTTTGATACCCGTAGGCACTGCGATGGCCATGCTGGACGCGGCAAAAAAAAGATCGGATGTATGGCCCAGTCCCACTGTGAACATATGGTGCGCCCAGACTCCAAAACTCAGCAAGGCGATGGCTACGGTTGAGGCCGCCACAAACGGGTAGCCAAAAATCGGTTTGCGCGAAAATACCGGAATCACTTCCGAGATCATGCCGAAGGCTGGCAGAACCATGATGTAAACTTCAGGATGCCCAAACGTCCAAAAGTAATGTTGCCAAAGAATCGGCGACCCTCCTTGCGACGCCATGAAAAAGTGAGCCTGCAATAGCCGGTCAATGAACAGCATCACAATGGCCGCATTCAATGCGGGAATCGCCAGAATGATGAGAATCGAATTGATAAAAACCATCCAGACAAACAAAGGCACACGGCGGAGGGTCATTCCGGGCGCGCGCAATGCCAGGATCGTCACGATCATATTGATGGAACCGGCCACGGAGCCGACGCCCATGATTAAGAGCGCCATAATCCAGTAGTCCACGCCTGCCGAGGATGAATAAGGCGTCTCACTCAAAGGCGCATAACTGAACCAGCCGGCAGCCGGCGCTCCTCCAGCCAAAATGCTGAAGTGCAGCAGCAATCCGCCAAATATAAAAAACCAATAGCTCATCGCATTCAGCCGCGGAAAGGCCATATCGCGCGCGCCGATCATCAGCGGCACAAAATAATTGGCAAAACCGATCAGCGCCGGCATCACCACGAGGAAAATCATGGTCGTGCCATGCATGGTGAAAAGCTGATTGTAAACATCGGGGCTAAGCAGATGATTTTGTGGCACCGCCAGTTGCAGACGCATGACTAATGCCTCCACGCCGCCAATGAGGAAAAAACCGAAAGTGGTCACCAAATAGAGAACGCCGATGCGTTTATGGTCCACCGTCGAAGCCCAGGAGAGCGCCCGCCGCTTGATAAAATCCGCGGGCACACTTTGATCCGTTAAAATGGCGGCGCCGTTCATGGCATTATTTCATGGTTTCCAAATAGTCCGTCAACCCGGCAACTTCGGATTCACTCAACTGAAAATTCGGCATGTTGCAGGCAGGCTTGACAGTTTGTGGATTGGAGAGCCAAAGCCGGACGTTATTGGAATTGTTTAACAATACACCGGTGCCAATGGTGCTTCGCCCTGCGAAGTGGGTCAGATCCGGAGCCACGCTGATGTCGGCATTGACTCCTTTGATCATGTGGCAATTGATGCATGTCTTTTCCCGGAAAAAACGCAACCCTTGCTTCTCCTCTTCTGAAGCGGGTGCTGGGGCCGCCCGCGATTGTTGCGCCAGCCACTGTTGATACTCCGGCGGACTTTGTGCTTCGACCTGAATCCGCATCCAGGCATGTTCCGCGCCGCAATATTCCGCGCAGGTGCCCAGGTACTCGCCCGGCTTGTCGGCCCGAATCCAAATGAAGTTTGGATGGCCGGGGATGATGTCCATTTTGCGTCCCAACTGAGGCACCCAGAAATCATGGATGACATCGGGCGATTCCAATCGCACCAGGATGTTGGACTGGATAGGAATGTGAATTTCATTTGCCGCGACCCCGCCGTCGGGATAGCGGGCCTCCCACCACCATTGATGGCCAATGATAGTCATGTCTGGCGGGCGGTCGGAGGCAGGATCGGAGATGTTCATGGCTCGCACCGTCAAAGCAAAGAGCACGACGAGTATCAGAATCGATGCGGTCGTCCATGTAAGTTCCAGTTTTAGGTTGTCTGCGGCCTGTTTGGGATCGGCGTCGCCTTTTTTACCCCGGTACCTCACCACGCAAAGGATTATCAACGCAGTTACGACGACGAAAATGACCGCGCAGACGAACAGCGTTACCACAAACAGGTGCGACAACGATTCGGCCTGCGGCGAAACCGGGCTTAACACTGGATCTAAAACCGCAAACATCGGTTCCAATTCCTAGTTTCCTGACCTCGATCCCAAAGCATTTTGCTGCTGGCGTCGGCCAGTCGTCATACCAACGAAATCCTGTGCCGATTTGAACAAGGTTCATCCAAAAGCGAATCGGCAGCTTCGGCACCCAGAACCATGGCAAAAAAATCATACTGTCTGGATGTAGCGTGTCAAATGCTTATAGGCAGTTCCGGCACACAGGACGGTTCCGAGAGGATCATGATTATCTGAATGCAGCGTGGGAATGCAGGTGATAACCCCATAGTGAAAAATCCCTGTCACCGGACGTTCTGCGCATTCGCCACGGAGGCGTCGGATGCTGTTCAAATCCGAGAAACGTTTATCGCCCTCATTTTTTAAAGCTTCGTCATTTGCCACTTATGGAAACTCGCTCATCATTTGATGCCGACCGCGGTCCAGCCCATCGCATTCGGCGGACAGTACACGTCATATTTCTTGAGACCGAGTCCTGCGAAGATCTGCGAGACTTGTTCTTTGGACCAATAATTTGCCACGGCGGGTATCAATTGATCGAAGACAATGCTGTGGATGTGCCAGAAATCATAGGAGGCCAATTGCTTGAGGTAAGGCGTCGGACCACGGAACACTTTCACAAACAACCAGAGCGGGACCGAACAGAAATAACTCATAAGATGGACCAGGGAAACAGGCAGGCGGGAGGTGATGTGTTTTCGGATGGGATCGACATAGCGGACAATCCACTCATTGCCTTCCCGGCTATATACCCATATCAGGATCGTTCCGCCCGGTTTCAGCGATCGCGTCATGAGTTGCAATGCCTTCACCGGATCTTCAAGGTGGTGGATCACGCCGATACTCATGGCTAAATCAAACTCGTCCTCCCAGTCCATGGCATATATGCTTTTTTGAACGACCATCGCGTTGGGGAAGCGTTTCAGAAGCTCCTTCGCCCGAGCCACCGTCCGGGGATCAAGATCGAATGCCGTGACATCGCACGCTCCCCAAGTAAGGGGCCAATAACTATTCCGGCCCATTCCACATCCGACATCCAGTATCCGCTTCCCTTGAAAATCAGCTTCGGACAGCGGATGCACCCAATTTCTGAATTGGCCCTCATAATCCCCAGTGATCTGGGAATATTTATTCCACGCATATCCGAATCGTTCACTGGAAGCCATGGTGGTTCGCTTTTCCTTTTTTGGTTTTATGGTGTGAATTTCAAATTCGGCGGAAAGTTCGGCTAAATTCGAGTTTTCGCAAGCCTATTCTGTTGTGTTTTGCCTGGCGTTCAAGGTGGAAACAGCATCACTCTCGCGCGGGCGGCAACTTGGGAGGGAAAAGGGAAATAAGGATTTGGTGCATGGCCCAAAATGGCAGCCGCAGAAGGTTCGTCAAATATGGATCCTCCCTGTGAATAGTTCTGATGGTATTGATCAATAGCTTTGGGCTGCGCGCCCGGATGGCGGCCAATCCATTTAACATGGCTGCTCGGCAGGAACAGAAAAACATACTGTCCTTCATAAGCTTGTTCCATTCATCGCGGAACATCTCCTGAACAGTTTTGTTTTCCAGACATTGGCGGGTGATGTAATAGAAAGCCTGAACTTCCAACCCTCCCTGATGCAACGTCGCCGTATGGTTTGTTGGCGTGTAACGCCATGCCGAAAGGACTTGATCGATGTAATAAAAGTCCCAGTAAGGAGCCATTTTCATGCACATTTGAACGTCGCCCGCAAAATCGGCTTTGGCATCGAAAGGCCATGTGAGCTTTAGAGCTTCTGCCCGGTAAAGTATGCCGCTCGGAACGCAGCAAGGATAGTCTCCCGCAGCCCCAGTTAAGAAATCCCGAAGCAATCGCTTCCGTTCAACCAAGCCGTCGCCGACCTGATAACGGTATCGGTAATCCTTCGTTCGAATAAGGTAAAACTTGGGGTAGATGCGATCGTCGTTCTCGTCGATTAATGCCATGGGTGCCATGACCACGCCAACGTCCGGATGCTTTTCGAAGGCGTCAACCATCAATTCGAGAAACTTTGGTTTGACTAAATCGTCATCCATTAGAATTTGCACATACTTTCCTTGCGCAAGCGAGACGGCGCGAGTGCAACTGCGAACAGGGCCGATATTGCCGTTATTGCCATGGTAATGGATGCGTGGATCCTTGAAAGTTGCCACGACCTTGGCCGATTCATCGTTCGCGCTGTTATCGGTAATAACTATTTCAAAATTAGGGTATGTTTGAGCCAGACAGGACTCGATGGTGCGGCGTAAGTAAACAGGCCGGTTATAGGTCGGCGTACAAAATGTGACTAGCGGCGAATTCATGAATGTCGGGTAGAACCCAATGGCAGCGCGCCCGTGGACATTGTGTGGCCAGTATTCACTATTGCTCTCACTTCGGAATCGCGTACAGAATCGTGTCAAAACTATTCTGTTGGTGGGCTCGATAATACATCCGATAGCCGAGCTGCAAGCTTTCGACCCATAAAGGGATGGACCAGAGATGGTCCGGATAGTGGTAGAGGCATACCGCCAGCCCGGGTCGATCCTTATCCATCATTCTCCGAGCGCCCGACAGCGCCTCCAATTCTGCTCCTTCAATATCCAGTTTGATCAAATTTATCTGTTGATGAATCAGCACGTCGTCTAATGCCACTACGGGAACATGCGATGTTCCGGTTTCAGACAGTTTGCTCGATGCTCCGCCGCCTTGGGAAAATCTCAATTGACAGGAGGTTGACCACAACCCACATGGCCAGAGTGAGATTTTTGCCGCGCCAACGATAGATGCGAGTTCGCCGCGGAGTTGTTTGAAATTGGCTTCGTCCGGCTCAAACGAATAAATGGAGTCAAACGCATATCTCTGCGAAGCGACGCACCGAATCGCATCGCCAAGATATGCGCCACCGTCCACCATTCGTAAGGGCTCCTTCCAACGAGGGACAGTGGTGTCGGCGTACTGGCTTTCCGCGCTTGAAATGGTGCTCAACGAAGCCAAATCAGCGTCCAGCCGAAACAATAGCGTTTCTAGAAACAGGCGTTTGCTTTCCTCGTCAGCCCACAAGTCGAATACCTTCCTAAGCGGCTCAGCGGCTTCGATGTAATCCTGCCCTCTTGCGAGCCAATAACGCCAGCCAAGCTCCTCCTGGAGGTTGGCGTAATATTCCATGGGAGTCAGAACCGGTGAAAATCCAAATACCAGCAAGATTTCCTTAATCTCGCGAAGGGAGGCAGAGAAATTAAACACCCCGATCATAACGATTGGCTTTTCTGCGAGCCACTTTTTGCCCATGGAAGATTCGAGGTTGTATGCGCGCAAATCATGGCACACAGTTTGGCCTATGCCTTTTTGGTCAAGGAATCCGAGAATATCAACGTTGCGCCTGCGCAGGAGAGCGTTGGCCAGATCGCGACCAAAGCTGCCCGCGCCGTAAATGACGATTTTTCGGTTTTCCCACGGCGGAGCTTCAGGCTTGCGATGGACGAAATTGGCCAGCGCCGTTTCTGCGCGGCGCTTCAATTCGTCATTATTCATTCCAGGCCTCATGGAGAGAGGCGTAGTCTTCATCAATCGAACGCCTAACTCAAGCGTCACGACGTTTTGTTCGATTGATCGATTCCCTTGGCGCCTTTGGCGGCCGGATCTTCGCCTTGTTCAGGATCAAGGCCGCGCGCATAGATGGCCGCCTTTAACTCATCGGAATAAGAATAGGGACTGTCAATATCGTCAATGTTCAGCGGGGCATCCTTTGGCACGGCCCGCAATAGTAACTCGCCTCGCATTAATTCCCGGCAGGAAATCTGGCCTTTGAGCAAGGGAATGGCCAGATACAAATCCTCCTCAGTGAGAGCGGTCCCGGCGGGAAGGTCGCGCTTGGCGTACACGCCGCGGACCAATGCATCCAGATACTTGATCTCCGCCATAGGTGGCACTCGCTTGGTTTGCGCGCCGCCGCCGCACATTTCCTTGGCCTTGCGGAAAGCTCTAAACCAAGTATCGATTTGGGCCGGCGTGCTGCAATAGGGCGAAACTTTCACGCCATCATCTTCGATATCAATATGGCGTTCAAAGGTCCGCGCACCTTTGGCATAGGCAATATACATGGAAGCGTCCCAACTGTGGTATTCATGGGATGAAAAGCCGACCGTGACGTGCGGATACCGGTTTCGCAGAAAATCGATTTGGTTCATCTCCAACTCACTGTCTTCCGTGGGATAAAGCGAAACGCAGTGATTAAGCGCCAGCGGTATATTGCGGTTCTCAAAAAATGTGACCAGGTCGTCAATGTCTTTGAGCGAGGAACCGCCGGTGGAAGCGATGACGGGCTTGCGCGTTTTGGCGATTTTTTCAATGAGGAACCAGTCATTCAAATCGGAACTGGCGAGCTTGAGTATCTGGATGCCCAAATTGACACAAAGATCGACCGAGGTCTCGTCGAACGGGGTGGCGCAGGGCTTGGCGTTGGAATTGCGAATGGCTGTGACCAAAGTGGCATAATTCTCCGGCGGCATCGCGGTATGAATCGTTTTTTTGATGTAACGAATGTCCTCCCGGTGGCGGTAATTGGCGTGAATCAGTGTATTGACATCGCGCAATTGAATTTTGATGGCGGCCTTGACGTTATTAAACCGGATGATCTTGCTGAATTTGTCCACAATGGCCAGGCCGCGATCCAGCCTGCCGAGGTGGTTGTTCGCCATCTCCAGCACAAATAAATCTTCAAATATATCAGTTTTCATCGTCAGCGAGACATGCCAACATACGTGAATCCGGCCCCAAAGCCAACATCGTTTTCAGGGAAGGAGTTCCTTCAATTGTGTCAGTGCACGGATCGTTCGGAACACCGGTTTTGCGTCTTTCGGGTCAAGCTGGCCATAGCCGTAAGCGGCCCAAATGAACGGCACTTCACATTCGGCGGCGGCGGCGACGTCTTCCGGAGAATCTCCCACATACCATGTTTCTGCGGGGTTGAGTTGGCTGGATTTCAACAGGTGCCGCAGGAGTTCGGTCTTGCCGATGAGCGGGGGTTGGACTGAATCCAAAGCCAAAATTGAACGAAAATAGTGGTCAAGTTTCAGGTTAGCCAGAATCGCCTTGGAAATATGCACTGGCTTGTTTGTGGCGATATAGAGGCCAATGCCGCGATTTTGGCAATGGCTTAACACCTCAGATGCGCCCTCGTAGGCGAGTGTATTGATTGGCCCTTCGCGATCATAATGACGTCGAAACGTTCGCACGAGTTCGACGGCTTCGCTGTCATTAGCTTCCGGAAACGCAATTTGAAACATCCGCTGAAGCGGAGGGCCTAACCGCACTGATTCAGCATCAAAATGTCGGCCGGGAAAAACGCTCTCAGCGGCCTTGCCAAAGCAGTCCAGAATTACGGCCTTGGACTCGATCAATGTGCCGTCCAAGTCCAAGATCAGAGACCGAGGGGCCAAACTCATTTTTGAGGCGCGATGATGTTCTCAGCCAGCTCCTCCCGGCTCAAGAACGGCGCCATATCTTCCAAATTGGCCGAAACCATGCGGCCATCTTCAAGCCGCCGCGAGGTCAACTTGGGCTCGAACATCTGGTCTCGGTCGAGAATCACATTAGCCAAGCCCGGACCGGGTGCGTTGAGGAATTTCTCCAGCGCCGGTTTGAACACGGGATTTTCCAGACGGACCGACGGCAAGCCAAACGCTTCGCCTACTTTCACCATGTCTGGAAAACTGATTCCAGACTCCGGCCCCTCGCCGATGAGCCAATTAAAGAAGCTCTTTTGCGTGGAACGTTGCGAAAGGTAACCGTCATTGTTCATGACGATGATTTTGACCGGCAATTTGTGGTGCGCCACGGTTTGAAGCTCCTGAATGTTCAGCATCAAACTGCCTTCGCCAGCCACGCAAATGATCCGTTGGCCGGGCCGGGCGAAGGCGGCGCCGATGGCGGCTGGCAAATCATAACCCATCGATGCCGAACCGCCATTTGCGAAAACCCTTTGCCCTCGCTTAATCTGGGCCGCCTGGAAGGTCACGACCGAAGCTGTGGCGTTGCCGCAGACGACGACGTCATCGGCACGGAGAAGATCGAAAAGCTCTTCGATAAAATGATACGGATTGATTGGCTTCGAGGTGTCGCGATATTGCGACAGCACAATGGGATATTTGGTCAGACGCTCTTTGCACCATTTGAGCCACTCAAGATGGCGGGGCTGGCTCTTTTCGGGCAGGGCCTCCAACAGACCGCGCAGAAAATCCTTCAGGTCCGCGTGAATGCCCAAATCAGGTTGCACCAGCGCCGGTTTCTCCAACTCCGCGCGGTCGATGTCCACCTGCACTTTGAAGGCATTGCGGGCAAAGGATTGCCAATTGTAACTGACTTGCCGAACGGCCAGGCGGCAGCCCAGCACGATCACTAAATCAGAGTTCTGCACGCAAAAGTTTCCGCCCCTGTTGCCGATTGTTCCGGGCCTTCCGCAATAGAGCGGATCATCGGATCCTATGGCGTCTATGGCCGTCCAGCCCGTAGTTACGGGAATCTGCAACCGCCGAATCACCGCCTCAAATTCCTGGTCAGCTCCGCTAATGTGCAGGCCGGTTCCGACAAGAAACGCGGGACGCTTTGCCTCCGCAATGCGCCGCGCTACCTCCGCGCATTGGCGGCGCAGTTCAGGAGTGTAACCCGGCAACGGGTCTTCCGCCGGGTCGTAGGCGCGTTGGGAAGTGGGATCAATCGCGATGGATTGGACATCAACCGGGATGTCGAGCCAGCAGGGACCAGGGCGGCCGCTGTTGGCCAAATGGACGGCGCGTTCAAGGTGATAGCGGATTGTCTGCGGGTCGCGCACCGAAACAGCATACTTGGTGATAGGTTTGACGATGCTGATGATGTCCGCGTCCTGGTCACCGAGTTGGCGCAACCCCGGTTTGTTGTAAGTGGAAACGAGTGTTTCGCGCTTTCCCTGGCCGGAGACAATAATCATCGGAACTGAATCGGTATAAGCTCCGAAGACTCCGTTCAAGGTGTTGATGCCACCGGGGCCGGCGGTCACACTAACGACACCCGGTTTACGCGTGATGCGCCCGTAACCCTCCGCAGCCATGGCGCAGGCCTGTTCATGATGGCAGCAGACATACTGGATGCGCGAGCAACGCCCAAGGGCATCGTTCAAAAACATCGCGTGTCCGCCCGTCATTAAAAATACGTGTCTGGTGCCAGTGTCCGCTAAATAATCGAAAATGTAATCAGCTACTCGTTTCGTTGGTGTGTTCATAAAAGGCCCAGCTTGGATAGTCCGGCGTGCGCGGGATTTCAAATCTTATTTTGTTTGCGAGTACCATTGCGCCGTGCGGCGAATGCCTTCGTCGAGGGAGACCCATTCCCGCAAACCCAGTTCCCGTTGCGCGCGTGTCGTATCAGGAACGTATCGCGCCGCCGGTTTTCCGGGCACGGGTTTTTGCGCGATCTCTATTGCCGCCCGACCGGGAACATTGCGGCTGACGGCCTCGGCCAACTCGGCGATGTTTATTTCTTTGCACGATCCTACATTGTAAGGACGGTTGTTGACGCCTCGAACAAGAATGGTCCAAAGCCAGATCGTCAAATCCGCGGCGTAAAGATAAGAGCGATAAGGCGTGCCATCGCCCTTGATTTTGATGGGGCCGCCGGCGAGCGCGTCGCGTATAAAATTCCCCATCGCGAAATGAATGTCCAATGGCAGGTATGGGCCGACCAAGGCATAAATGCGCGTCACCTTGACTTCAAACCCGTGCTTGCGTGCGTCAATGGCGCACATCAATTCACTCATTCTTTTGCCTTCGTGATAGGCAGACTCGGGTTCGGAGACATTTGGGCCGCCCATGTAGTCCTCAGGCGTGTGGGTGAGAGTCGATGGTTGCCGGCCATAGACAGCGCCGGAGCTTGTCAATAAGAATGTCTTTGCGCCGCATTGGGCGGTGAAATCCAGCGCCCTCCGCGTTCCCGTCACTGTGGTCTCCAGCATGACATCAGGATGATTGTTATTCAGCGTTTCACTGGCTTCAGTGGCGGCATGAATGACGTGCGAAAATCCCCCGGTGGGAAAGGCGAAGTTCCGCACGTCGCCAACTTGAAAACGAATGTCCGGGCGGCCAGCCAGGTGCGGCGCTTTGCGGGCGAAAGCCTCCGCATTTCTTGTCAAGACCAATGCTTCCGCGCCCAAGCCCAACTTTTCGTTGGCCCAGGCCAAACTTTCCAACAACCAACAACCGATAAATCCCGTTCCGCCCGTGATGAAAATCCGCGCCCCCTCCAATTGTTTCGACAATGGCCGGATGTGTTCGATGACATGATCGAGATCAGCGGCCATGATTTCGGCGCGGGTTTGTGCTTGAGAATTCATTCAGGCTGAACCCAGATAAGTTGGCCGCCGCGCGCGTTTGTCGCGTATTGCGAAATCTGCCAGCGAGTCAATTTTTGAAATTCCTTTGCGCTTTTGAACGCCGCCGCTTTCCGATGCCATTGCGCAGTCTTGGCCACGGTATCGGAAAAGGACCAAACCGGAAACCATCGCAGCAACGTTGCAGCTTTGTCGGTGGAGAGTTGCAGCAGGCCGGCTTCGTGCGGCGCCTTCGGGTCGGTCTTGTCCACCCAGCGGCCGGGCCAGAAACGCAGAATTTCCTTAACCAATTCCTCAACTGTTCGATTCGAGTCGCGGTTCGGGCCAAAATTGAAGGCGCTGGTCAAGTCGACCAAAGCGCATCGTCGCAATTTAGGAACCGCCAGGCAGGCGCCCAGCCAAAGATAACCGCTGAGCGGTTCCAGCACATGCTGCCACGGACGGGTCGCGTGCCGGTTGCGCACCGGAATCGGCTTGCCCTTTTGCAGCGCCCGGATGCAATCGGGAACAATTCTATCTGCCGCCCAATCGCCGCCGCCAATGACATTGCCGGCGCGGCTGCTGGCGATTTTTACCGGATGATTCTGAAAAAACGAACGCCGATACGACGCGATAATTAACTCGGCTGCCGCCTTGCTCGCGCTATAAGGATCGGAGCCGCCCAGGGGATCGGTTTCGCGGTAGCCGTGCGGCCATTCGCGATTTTCGTAACATTTGTCCGTTGTGATAAAAACCGCCGCGCACGGTTTGGCGTAATCCTTGAGCGCTTCGAGCAGGTTCAATGTGCCCATGGCGTTCACGTTGAATGTTTCGCGCGGCCGCCGATAAGATTCGCGCACCAACGGCTGGGCGGCGAGGTGAAATACGAAATCAGGCTTCGCATCTTTAACAGCTTGCCGCAGCACTTCCGGCTCCTGAATGTCGCCCAACGTGTGATGCAGCCGCCGGGCCAAGCCTAGTTCGATAAACAGCGAAGGATCAGTCGGGGGCGGCAGACTCAAACCGGTAACTTCCGCGCCCAATCCGAGCAGCCATTCGCAGAGCCAGGCGCCTTTGAAGCCGGTATGGCCTGTGACGAGGACCCGCTTGCCGTTATATGCGGAACCGAACAGCGTCATGATTTCCAGGTTTTCCAAGGCGCTTTGCCCTCAGCCCATAAACGGTTCAACAAACTGTATTCGGAAAAAGTGTCCATCGGCTGCCAGAAGCCGTCATGGGGGAAAGCCATCAATTGAGAATCTTTGGCGATGGATTGCATCGGTTCCTGTTCGAACATGGTCTGGTCCGCGTCTTCTCCAAGATAATCGAAGACCGAGCGTGATGCGACGAAGAATCCGCCGTTGATGTATCCGCTGGTGGTTTGCGGCTTTTCGTTGAAGGCAACGACCTGGCCTTGCGGGTCGAGGCCCAATTCGCCAAATCGTCCTGGGGGCCGCACCGCGGTGATGGTCAATTTTTTTCCATGCTGCTGATGGAATTTCAGAGAGGCCGCAATATCGATGTTTCCGACCCCATCGCCGTAGGTGAGGAAGAATTCCGGGTCATCGCCGACGAATGGCTTGATCCGACGGATGCGGCCAGCCGTCAATGTCTCCTCGCCAGTGTCCACCAGCGTTACCGTCCAATCCTCCTCGGGATGGTGATTGTGGAATTTGACATTCGGATGGCGGCCCAGGCGCAGCGTGACGTGGCTGGTCAACCAGAGGTAATTGCGAAAGAAGTCCTTGATCATGTCCCCCTTGTAACCGAGGCAAAGGACAAAATCGGTAAAGCCGCATTCGGCATAGATCTTCATGATATGCCACAAGATGGGGCGATTGCCGATAGGCACCATCGGTTTGGGGCGGTACTCAGTTTCCTCGCGCAAGCGCGTGCCCTTGCCGCCGCACAGAATGACAACTTTCATAAAGCCGTTTAGTAAAAGGGAAACAAGATAGCCACCCGCCCGCGGATTTCAACCACGAAAGAGGTTTGTGCGGCAACGGCGGGTAGCTCCTTCGTCGCAACCGCTGGGCTGAAGGCTTCAATCCCGTCGGGATTGCCAAAAAATAGGAAGGACCTTACAGCGACGGTCTTGAATCAGAACCCGATTTCTGAAATTGGCCGTGGTTGCTTTGGAGCAATCCGTGAAAGGACAAGTCCTCATCCAAATTAGGCCAGTGAAGTCCAAAGGGGGAAATCTCGATATGATTCAACTGGTCGGGCGTCCCAACCGCCAGACGCGGATTTTCCGCCACTCGGAAACGAATCTCCGCGCCGCTTTCCATGCGAATGACGATCCAGCCGTCAACATGAGCGGCGGAGCAAGCCCTGTCAGTTAAAGTATTCATGCCACTTCTGAATTATCGTCTCTTTGTTCTTTTCCGCAAGTATTTGCGCTTTGGACAATGCAGGGCGGATTGCTGAATTTTCTGGGTTGGATTCCGTTTGCGGACGGCATTAGCATGGCCTGTAATAGAAATGGTCATGAACACGAAATTATCTCCTGCGGTTGTTTTCGGCTTTATTTTTGGGCTTGTTTTCTTGGGGCGTTCGGCAGGTGCATCGACGATTCGGTTGGACGAATTGAACATACGAAATACTGAACAGGATTGGGGCGAGCCGCACGGCAATCGGTCCGTGGACGGACATCCATTGAGCATCGGCGGGAAGCCTTTCGAGCATGGCTTGGGCACACACGCGAATAGCACGCTCCCTGTCAATGTCAACGGCGCCACTCAATTCAGCGCCAGCGTCGGCGTGGACGGCGAAGTGACAAGTCCAGAGGCGAGCGTGGAATTCTCGGTGACCGGCGATGGAAAAGTGCTTTGGAAAAGCGGCGTGATGAGAGCAGGGGAGGCGGCCAGGACTTTTTCGGTGGATCTTCACGGCATCAAGAAACTCTTCTTAGACGTCGGCGACGCCGGCGATGGGATCAATTTTGACCATGCAGATTGGGCCGATGCGGTCTTTCAATACGACGGCGAGCCGCCCGCGACCGTTGCTGCGCCTAAGGAGCAGGCCGTCATTCTGACTCCACCCGATTCGCCGGAGCCGCGCATTCAAGGCCCATTTGTGGTGGGTGCGCGCCCGGGGCATCTGTTTTTTTATCATGTGCCTGTGACGGGCCAGGCGCCGGTGACTCTTTCGGCGGAAAACCTCCCTCCGGGATTAAGTTTCGACGCGGCCAAAGGTGAAATTACCGGTGCGAGTGCGCAGGCGGGTGAATATGGAGTGACATTGCGCGCCGAAAATTCTCGCGGCCATGCTGAAAAGGTTTTGAAAATCGTCTTTGGAGACACCATTGCCCTGACGCCGCCCTTGGGCTGGAATAGTTGGAATTGTTTCGCAAATGCGGTGGATGACGCAAAAATCCGCGCCGCCGCCGATGCCATGGTCAGCAGCGGCCTAATTAACCACGGCTGGACATACATCAATATAGACGACTGCTGGGAGGGCGGGCGGGACGCCAACGGCTTCATTCAGTCGAACGAGAAATTTCCGGACATGAAAGCTCTGGCAGATTACGTCCATTCCAAAGGCCTGAAGATCGGGCTTTATTCGTCGCCCGGACCAAAAACCTGCGCCGGCTTCGAGGCGAGTTGGGAACACGAAGAGAAAGATGCACAACAGTATGCCGCATGGGGATTCGACTATCTCAAATACGATTGGTGCTCTTACACCGGTGTCCAGGACAAATCACTGCCCGAACACGAACGGTTGATGAAGCCGTATCAAGTCATGGAAGCGGCGTTGCACAAACAGAATCGCGACATCCTTTTCAGTCTCTGTCAGTACGGCATGGGCAAGGTATGGGAGTGGGGTGCAGAAGTCGGCGGCAATTGTTGGCGCACGACTGGCGACATCGGCGATTCCTGGTCAAGCATGGCCGGCATTGGATTTAACCAGAACGGTCACGAGAAGTGGGCCGGGCCGGGGCATTGGAATGATCCTGACATGCTGATTTTGGGCAAAGTGGGTTGGGGCCATCTCCATCCGACGCACCTGACGCCCAACGAGCAATACACGCACATCAGCCTTTGGTGTCTTCTGTCAGCGCCGTTGCTGATTGGGGCTGACATGTCGCAATTGGATGCGTTCACATTCAACCTTTTGGCCAACGACGAAGTCTTGGCCGTGAACCAGGATTCCGCCGGTCACCAAGCCTCGCGCAAAGCTAAAAACGGCGACTTGGAAATGTGGGCCAAGGATATGTCCGATGGGTCCAAAGCTGTGGGCTTGTTCAACCGCGGACCGGAGGCGGCGGAGGTCAAGGTGAATTGGGCGGATTTGGGTTTGAGCGGAGACGGCATGGTGCGGGATTTATGGCGGCAAAAGGATGTGGGAAAATTTACAGATTCGTTCACTGCGAATGTGCCGCGTCACGGCGTTTGCCTGGTGCGGATTTGGCCCGTGCGTTACCCGCGTTAGCACACGGAGGATGTGGCCCGAATTGGCCACATGACTTGACTCAATAAATCCTTTAACTTAGTTCATCGAAAACAATTGATGAATACTATCGCTCTCACTCGAAGTGTCGCCATTCTCTGTTTCCTGGCGTCGATCATGGCCGGCTTTGGTCAGATTAGTGTCGTGGACGGACCGGTTTCCAATTCGACCAATTCATTTTACATCGGCAATCGCCCACCACTGACGCCTTCGCCATTTTATAAACTGCCCATCGGCTCCATCACGCCGCGCGGTTGGCTGCGACATCAGCTTGAAATGGAGCGGGATGGCATGACAGGGCATCTGGAGCAGATTTCTCCGTGGCTGGATTTCACCAAAAGCTCATGGGCCGATCCCCAGGGGCGCGGCAAGTTCGGCTGGGAGGAAATGCCATATTGGCTGAAGGGCTACGGCGACTTGGGTTACGTGCTCAAGGATGAGGCCATTATAGCAGAGGCGAAAAAGTGGATTGAAGCGGTGTTGGCGACGCAACGCGACGACGGCTGGTTTGGTCCGCGCGAGTTGCTGACTGGACTGGATGGCAAACCTGACCTGTGGCCGCACATGCTCATGCTTAATATTTTGCAGTCTTATTACGAGGCGACTGGAGATGCGCGCGCGCTCAATTTGATGACGGGCTATTTCAAGTGGGAAAACACGCTTCCCGTTAGCGCCTACGGCGAAGGTTACTGGCCAAAACTGCGCTTTGGCGACAACATCGAAAGCGTTTTCTGGCTCTACAACCGAACGGGCGAGCCCTGGCTGCTTGACCTTGCGCGCAACATCGATGAAGGCATGGCGCGTTGGGACGAAGACGTGGTCAACTGGCATAACGTCAATCTTGCGCAAGGGTTTCGGGCCGGAACAATTTTTTCTTTGCTCTCCCATGATCCGAAGCAACTGGCTTCGGCCGAACGCAATTACGAAAAAGTGTTTGACACTTTCGGCCAATTTCCCGGCGGGGGATTTGTAGGCGATGAAAATTCACGACCAGGATACACCGACCCTCGCGGCGGCCTTGAAACTTGCGGCATTGTGGAACTCATGCACAGCTTTGAGATGCTGATCAAGATGACAGGAAAACCGATCTGGGCTGATCGTTGCGAGGAGATTGCCTTCAACAGCTTTCCGTCGGCAATGACTGCGGACGAAAAGGCCCTTCATTATGTGACGTGCGCGAACCAGGTTCAGCTTGACCGAAATAATAAATCTCCGGAGATTCAGAACGATGGCACGATGGTTTCCTACAGTCCCTACGAAGTTTATCGTTGTTGTCAACATAACGTGTCGCACGGCTGGCCTTATTACGCCGAGGAGCTTTGGCTGGCCACGCCCGACAACGGTCTTTGCGCCTCGCTTTACGCGGCGAGCGAAGTGAGCGCCAAAGTTGGGGACAGGGATGAAGTTAAGATTACGGAAGAGACCGATTATCCATTTCGGGACACGGTCAAGTTCACGATCGAAACAGCGAAGACGGCGAAATTTCCTCTTTATCTGCGAGTGCCGCGATGGTGCCAATCAGGCTTCGTCACCATCAACGGAACGGCGGCTGGCCCGCAAAGCAAGCCGATGACATTCATTCGGATCGAGCGGACATGGAAAAACGGCGACACCGTGACCCTGCGGATGCCCATGACGATGGCCGTGCGGCGGTGGCCCAAAAACGAAAATGCCGCTTCTGTGGACTACGGCCCGCTAAGTTTTTCGCTGGCGATCAAAGAAAAGTTTGAATCGTACGGTTCGCGGAATCCCAATTGGCCGGAGTGGGAGGTTTTTCCGCAATCGCCTTGGAACTACGGATTGGTCTTGGACGAAAAAAACCCAGTTTCTTCATTCAAATTGACCTTGCCGGACGCACCGTTGGCGGCGCAGCCTTTTACGCCGGAGACGGCGCCAATCAAGATCGAGGCAACAGGCCGTCGCATACCTAACTGGCAGTCGGATGGAAATAATGTCGTGGGCAAGTTGCAGCCAAGTCCGGTGAAATCAGACGAGGCGGACGAGAAGATCACGCTCATTCCGATGGGTGCGGCACGTTTGCGCATATCCATGTTTCCCGTTATTGGATCAGGCCCCGATGCGTGCGATTGGGTCGCGCAAGGTGGCAAATAATAGGATTGACAACGCTCCGAAAGCGGTCGCACTCTACGGCCAATTTCACGGTTTACCCTATTTTGTCGCCGCGTTGATGAAAAGCAGACATCGTTAGAATCCAAAAATCATTTCCGTTTGCGAAGAAGTTTGCGTAATCGCGCCGTCGTTTGTTCTCGATCCAACGCACTGGAGGCCACGTCGAGGGTAAGCTGTTCCCATTCGGGACCGTCTTCCTTTGGTTCAATCCCGTTTAATCGGAGAAACACCAAACACGCTCCGAGCGCGGCGCGCTTGTTGCCATCAATGAACGGATGATTGCGACACACGTAGAACAAATAAGCTGCCGCCAGCTCGGGCAAATCCTGGTAAGGCGATTTACCGCCGAAGCTTGACTGCGGCGCGGCCACCGCCGATTCGAGTAGTGCCATATCGCGCACGCCATCCGACCCGCCAAAACTTGCGATAGCCTCTGCATGAATCTCCCGCACGATGTCCACCGTCAGGTGAAAACAATTATCCGGCGTCAGACTCATGCCAATTTTTTCATGGTGCGAGCGTAGTCCTTCAGCGTGGATTTGATCGTCTTTGTGATCTCGTCACGCGAGGGCCGGGGGCGGAGCGGAGTCAGCGTGATGGTACCGCCTTCATGCACCTCCACATTCACCTCGTCGCCGGTCTTGAGATGGGCCAGGTCCATCAGCGTCGCGTCGAAGATGATCCCATTGGAGTTACCTACTTTTGAAATAATCTTTGTCATGCCGTAATACTACGTTTTACTCCAATGGATGTCAAACACCTATTTGTTAGTGTCATAATTTGAAATTTTATTTGTTGGAGTCTGATTTGTTGTGGTTAAGGAGTTGCTTGGGTTGCTTTTAAGAAGTTCTTCCGCTTGATTTATTACCGTCTGCAACCGCATCCGCACTATGATAAGGTAGACAACTGCTGCTGCCAGCGCGATCGCGGCGAGAAATGCAGCATATTTAAGGATTTTGTCTTTCATTTCTTCCTTTAAATACGTCGATGGTCCAAGAATACCAGACTCAATTAGGACCCGCCTTGTGTTACCACACATCGATGTCTGGCCGCGGTTATGGCAGCGGCTGGAGCGGGCGGGGTCTGATCGGCGGGGCAGGGGGCAGATCGCGCGGGTCTTTGGCAATTTGTTGCGTCAAATACTCAACCGCGCGATCCAATTGGATGTCGTGGCCGTGGAGCAGTCCATCCGGATTCAGGTCGAGTTCTTCGTCTGGATCAACCCCGTGGCCTTCGATGATCCAATCTTTGCCTTGCGGGTCCCAACCGCCGAACTCCGGTTGCGTAATGTTTCCGCCATCGCGCAAGGGCTTGTCGCCGCGAATGCCAACCCAGCCGCCCCAGGTGCGCGTGCCGATGACCGGCCCCATTTTGAATTGTTTGAATCCAAGCGCGAATGTTTCGCAATCGCTGCCGCCCTGGCGGTTGATGAGACAAGCCATGTAACCGTTGAATGCGTGTGAGGGCACAGTGTCGATGTTGCCGCGGCGAGTGCCGCCGATGGCTAAAATTTTGCGGTCAAGGTGGGAGAGGATCATCGGCGCGACAAAACCGCCGTGGTTCCAGCGATCATCCATGATGAGTCCCCGCTTGCGCCATTGGGAAGGATAATCTCGCGCGAACTCACGCAAACCGCGAGCATCCATGTCATACAAATGGATATAGCCGATCTGTCCGTTGCTCTTTTTGTCCACATATTCGCGATTCTCGCGAACCCAATCGGCGTAGCGAATGCGCGTATCTTCGGCGACGGTTTTTATGACAATGCGCCGTGCTCCTTTGAGGGCCGGCGTGTCACTGATGGAAAGCTCGACTTCTTGTGCGGCACGATTGGCGAGGCGTTTGAGATAATCCTCGTCCTTAACCAGCGGTTTGCCATCAATGGCCACGAGCCATTGGCCGACTTTGACGCGGAGATCGGGCCGGGCCAGGGGCGAACTCCATTTCGGCATTGGGAAATCGCCGCGGTAAATTTTCTGGATTTGCCAAAAACCGGTTGCATCGTCGTAATGTAAATCCGCCGCGAGCAATCCAGTCCCCACTCTTTTGCCTGTGCGCATATCGCCGCCCGAATAATAAGCATGGCCGACGTTCAACTCGCCGAACATTTCGCCAATGCAGTCTGATAGATCGCTGCGGGAGCTGATGCGGTCGGCCAGAGAACCATATTGCTTCCAGACGCCGTTCCAATCGACGCCATGCATCTTTGGATCGTAGAAGAAATCGCGTTCAAGCCGCCAGGCCTCATGCAATTCCTGTTTCCATTCCGCGCGTGGATTGATGCTTAAGGACCAGCCGGCAAGATCGACTTTCGCCTCTTTGGCGTCATCATCCTTGGGAGCCGAAGTAGCGCCAGCTTCGACGCGCACGAATCCTTCTTTGGTTTGATAGACCATGACCTTGTGGTCCATGGAAATCTCGTAAGCCTTGACGCCCGAAGCGACGGTTGAAAGCCTTTCCTTTTCGATTTCGTAAGTTTGCAGCTCCGCGCCGCTCTCGTCGTCAGAATCATCGGATTGATAGGGCATCATGCCGCGGTTGTCTGATTTCAGCCAATGCAGTTTGCCATCCACGGCACTGAGATCAAAATAATTTCCCGGTGCAACGGGTACTTGGACAAAGCGATCCATCAAGCCGTCGAAATCAATACGGATAGGCTCGACCTTTTCCTCCTCTTTATCTTTGTCGTTTGCGCTTTTGTCTTTCTTATCCTTTTCCTCTTTTTTGTCCTTTGGTTTTTCGGGATCCGAATCGCTCCTGGGCGCAAAGGGCAAAAGTGTGTCGGCCTGCAACGCAATCACGCATGGCAAGGTCGCTTCGTTGACGATGAATCTTTCCTCAAATTCATCAAGGAAGGTGTTGATGTATCGATCCGAGAGGAAATAGAGATACTTTCCTTTTGGATCCCACGCCGGTGAACCGGACTTGAAAGACGGCTCCGTGACTTCGACATGTTTCTTCGATTGGCTGTCCCAAATGCGAATCTGCGTGAACAGATTTGTTTGCTGCAACACATAGGCGAGATAGCGACTGTCGGGCGACCATACATAATCGCTGATCTCCCATTGGCCATGGTCAATCACCGCGCTTTCGCCAGTCGTGGCATCCGTCACCTGAAGGTCGTAATTCTGATCTCCCCAGGCAATTCGTTTGCCATCTGGCGACCATCCGGGCGCGAAATGCCAACCGGGAGGCATCTGTCCCACTTGCTTTGGCGGTTCGGAATTGTCAGCGGAATGCAGTATCAGTTGCTCTTCGCCATCCACCTCAGTCCAGGATGCAATTCTTTTCCCGTCCGGTGAAAAAGCAGGCCCCCGGCTTCGCGATGCACTATCTTCCGTGAGCCTGCGGATAAGGCCCTTTTTATGAGTGCGCGTGACGAACAGGTCACCGCGGCTCTCCAGTGCAATGCGGTCGCCGTCTTTGGACAAATCCCAGCCGGTGAGGTATTCCTTTGGGTCAACGAACCTTTCTCGAACTTGCAAACGGTCACTCGGAAGCTGGATGGGGACCATTTGGTTTTGGCCCGAAGCCAGGTCATAGACCCAAATGTCCATTTTATGTTGGTAAACAATTTTGCCATCTCCCATGGCCGGCCAGCGTACATCATAATCCTCAAAGGAGGTCAGCCGTTTGACGTCGCTGCCGTCGGGTTTCATTGAAGCCAGGTTGGGCCGGCCCCAGCGATCAGTGACGAAATAAATCCGGCCGTCCGCAGCCCACATCGGGAAAGCGCTCTTGCCGTCGTAGGGAGTAATAGAGGCAAAGGAATTGTTGTCGATGGTACCGACATAAATTTTTTCCGCCTCGCCGCCCTTGTAACGTTTCCAGTTATGGAACTCCAGGCCCAGCTTCTGAAAGGCCGCTCGCTGGCCGTTCGGCTCGAAGCTGATCCAGGCCGCCGGTTCGAGCGGAATCGTTTCGGGCAATCCGCCTGTAGGCGAAACTTTGTAAATGCGGAAATCGTTATTGGGCGTATCGCGCCGGCTGCGGAAAAGGATTTTGCCGTCGGCCGTCCAGCCGAGGGCTTGATCGGGGGCCGGATGAAAAGTGAGTCGTTGCGGTTCACCGCCCGAAGATGTCATGACATAGACATCGTCATTGCCGTCGTACTGGGCGGTGAAAGCGATGAGTTTTCCATCCGGCGAGAGTTTCGGAAAAGCTTCTTCCCCTTCGTACGCGGTTAGACGCATGGCGGTCCCGCCCGCGACTGGCACTTTCCAAAGATCTCCCTCCGCTGCGAAGACAATCGAACCACCGCCAATCGTTGGATACCGGTAAAATCCATCCGGCAAAGTATCCGATGCCGCAAAGTTGGAGAGAGGAACAAGAAATACGGCCATTGCCGTAGCCAATGAGAATTTCGGGTTGGTGACCACGGCGATGGAATGACGTTTCCAAGGCTAATTGTCAAGGGCTTTGCGCCCAAGGACACTTTTCGATGAAGCTTTTCCGGCCTATGGCACCGTCATGGCGCACCGGAAACCTCGATTGCTTGCGCCGACGGTTGGGTCATCACCATAGCGATATGAATTACGGCAGTCGATTGCGTAAAAGTTCCAGTTTCCTCCACGCCCGACTCGCCCGGAACCCGGGTCCGTGGCAGGGCCGCGCGGATCAGCTTGCCACTCGCTGGGATAGGCGCCGGCGTAATCCCAACACCACTCCCAGGCATTACCAGCCATATCATAAAGACCATAACCATTGGGGGCGAAAGAACCAATAGGGCTGGTATAGGGCATGTCCTCGTCCTCATAATTCGCATCATAGCCCGAGACTGGATTTAGGTCGTATGAGTATGAGTTTGAATCGGCATAATAGTTAGCCTGCGTCCATGTGATCGTATCCGAATTGGTCCAAGGAAAGCGATGTCCGCTGGCCCCGCCGCGCGCGGCTTTTTCCCATTCCGATTCCGTAGGCAAGCGGTATCCGCCGAACCAATTGACGTAAGGCGCCACCTGCCCGTTGGTGTAAACCTGAGTTAACGCCGCATCGGTGTAATACGAGGGCGTCCGTCCTTCCAATTGAGAACGCGCATTGCACCACTTGACCATATCGTACCAATCGATGTCGAGGACCGGATGGTTCGTCGCTTTGCCGTCTCCCGGATGATCAAAGCTGTAGCTGTTTGTTTCGCTCCACGCGATAACGGTATCCCATAAGCTTAAGGAGACTTCGTATTTGTCCATATAAAACGAGCTGACATACACCGGATGCACAGGAAGCTCGTAATACTGTCCTTCATTGAAAGTATCGCCCATTTGGAATGTGCCAACGGGAATCAGGGCCATTCCGGGAGGAGGATTGCTGGACCAATTAGGATCTACGACACGGTAGAATCGCTGCGGGCCTGGCGATGTCGCCGTATCGACGAAAGTGTAAGGATTCTGTGTAACTACCATGTTGGAAACCACGGTCCAATTGGTCTGGCTAAGGTCGGTGACACTGAGGATTTGGTTTGTGCTGCCAACCTCGCCCAGAATGGTCATTTGGGGAGCAGAGCCGGCCAGGATGACGTTGGTAAAGGCCGGCTGGGCCATGGCAGCGGTGGCAAAAATTATTGCCAACAGGCTTGTTAAACCCATCAGCGCGCAGGGGATACTGCGCTGAAAAATTCTCTTATTCATAACTGCTCTATCTTCGTTGCGTTTGAGATCATATTGACACTGGGGTGGAGCTGTATGGGGACTCTACCTTAGAAAAACCAAATGAGGAACGATCAGGTAAAAACGCAGGTCATCAGCGGCGGTGAGACCGTCAGATGGCGGTATTGCATTTTACAACCGCGCCGTGCATTTTCTCGGTGCAGTTTTTGCAAAATGGCCGGTTGCCCTTGTGGAAACGACTGGCACAGCAATAGCTAAGGATATAATTCTATGAGACAAATTATTGGAATTGCATTTCTTGTTGTCGGTATAGTTTTGCTGTGCCTGGCTTATAATTCTTACCATTCCGCCGCTTCGGACGTTTCCCGGGCGTTTACCGGGACCTCCACCAACAAGACGCTATGGCTGGCTATCGGCGGCATTCTCGGCAGCCTTGTCGGACTGGGCGGTCTGCTCAGCGGCTCGAAGAAAATTTAAGCAACGGTAATCGTTCGGAATTTGGTGTTAAGACCAGGCGGTTTTTATAGTCAAGCAAACCCGGTTTTGCGCTGTCGGATAAAGATCGGCCGTCAAAGTCACTTGCTAATGGGCTGCTTTGTTCTAGCTGCGGGTTCAGTCTCGCTGTCTTCTTCCTCTTCAGATTGTTCCGCATCGAGGTTGATGATTTGGACTGCAAGGGAAGTCAGGTGTTCGTCCGCGGCATTCTCCTCGTCCAGGGTCTCGTCCAAAAGGTTGGCCGCTTCATCCTGATCAAGAAATTGAGCCCAACTGCGCAAGCAGCCGTAACTGGCGATTTCGTAATGCTCGATCTTTTGGGCCCCGCAGATCACGGCCGCGTCTTCCAGTTCATCGTCGATACATTCCTGGCATCCTGAGAGAAGGGCCTGCATGGCGTGGCACTTCCGACCTGGAATATTCGCGCCCAGAATGGAAAAGATTTGTTCAACCCTGCGGACGTGCTCCTCGGTTTCAGCGAGATGAGATTTGAGCGCGGCTTTAAGCTCCTGGTGTTTTGCCGCCGCGACCAGCTTAGGGAACGCCTTGGTTAGCTGCATCTCAGCGTCATAGATATTTGCCAATTCGGAAACAAAACAGTCGTGTAGTTTGCTCATAATACCTCTTTTAATTGAGTCGGCACGTAATCCGTACCACGAGACAACTTAAGCTGTTAGTTCGCGACCTACAATACGTAGTTCACCCCGGAGAGACCGGGGTGGACCCTTTCGTCGTCCGCCCGCTGGCTCCAGACTTTAGAAGCTTAGTCGGAGACCAGCTCGACCCAAACCGTAATTCTGCGAGGTTTCGGCAAACACGTAGCGTCCGTCCACAAAGACACTGAAGTGCGGGCAGAAGCGGAATTCTAATCCCGCGCCGAGATGGCCTTCCCATTGCAGGAGTGGCTCGAATTCCCGCCCTCCACCCATGAAACCATAGGGCGCAAGGCCGGTATGGGCGATCGGCAAACGGCCAATGAGGTCGCCGGCAACACTGTTAATAAACGAATGATGTATGCTTTCCGAAAAGACTTCTCCTCCGAAGCCAAAATAACGAATGGGAAAGAAGTTTGCGCCCGCGCCGGCGCCGAGGCGCGCGTGGTGTACGAATCTTTCCCCAGTAAAGTGGTCCAACGTATCCTGGCCCACGGCACCTAAACCAAAGCCATCGAATGAAAACTCTCTCGCATGGTAAAGTGGAGACTGGTCCCACCAGGTTTCCGAGTTGGTTGTAGTCAGGTCCTGGCCCAAAAGCGGCGAGGACGCGCCCAGGACTCCGAACAGTCCCAGCGTGGCCAATTTATTCCATAATTTCATAATTTATGACGCTACGTAATTTTGATCCTCAACCTGGTTCCTCCGGGAACACGTTGGTTAAGGATTTAGCCAATGTTGTGCCAAAAGGGTCAAGCAGGATTTAGCCTAACACAATCCGATTGACAGTGCAAAATGCAACCGGGCCAGGACTGTAGTTGCATTTCGCATATCGTAAAGCAGCCCTTTCAAGGCCGGAAGACGCGGCACCGTAGTTGCTTGGAAAAAGAGGAAGTAAATAGAAAACAATAAATCTAATTATGTTATATACACTTGCGCTAATTCTGATCATCGCATGGCTTCTCGGGCTTGTGTCGTCCTATACGATAGGCGGTTTTATTCACATTTTGCTTGTCGTAGCTATCGTGCTTATTCTGGTCCGTGTGATCCAGGGACGCCGTGTTTAGCTTAACCTTTTGCGGGCCACAGGCATGAACCATCGTATAGGCCATAGCCGACGAATCCAGACAGGGGAGGTGGAGGCGCAAACGCCAATCTTACCTCAGGTCACCCGCGTGATCATTAGCGGTGCAGGAATCCTGATACTGTTCTATTTTGCCCGGTCCGTCGTGCTGCCGGTATTATTGGCGTGGGTCGGATGGATGGCCCTGACGCCCCCGGTAACCTGGTTGCGGGGGCATCGGGTGCCTTCTCCTGTGGCGGCGGGATTGGTTCTGGTAATGTTAGGGGCGGCTCTCGGTTTCGGGTTGGTCCATTTAGGAAAGCCCGTAGCCGACTGGGTAAAACAGGCTCCGGAGACCTTGCCCCGGCTGCGTGAAAAGTATCAGCGGATATTCGCTCCGATTTCTCGATTTACCTCGGCACTGAACAACGCGGATGGGAAAGCTCCCAACAGCTCCCATCCACTTGCGGCTGCTGCGACACCGCCCGTGGCCGGCACGACGCAAATTGCCGGCACGCTATTTACCTGGACAAGCGGCTTCCTTTTCGGAGCGGTTGAAACAGGGGTGCTTTTGTTTTTGTTATTGGCTGCGGGGGATCGATTTATTTACAAGTTTGCCCGCGCGTTGGTGATGTTTTGCGGCCAGGCCGACACAGTGGAAATTAGCCGGCAAATTCAGGAGAATATTGCCAAGTACCTTTTCTCGGTCAGCATAATAAATACTGCCTTGGGAACCCTCGTCGGCTTAAGCCTAAGCATCACCGGAATGCCGAACGCCGCCATGTGGGGCGCGATGGCTGCGGTGGCCAATTTCATTCCGTACTTTGGTCCTGTCGCGGGAATCATCGCCGTGGCGGGGGCCGGTTTGTTGGCTTTCGATACCCTGGGCCGCGGTTTGCTTCCGGCGGGCACCTACCTGGTTTGGCATTTACTCGAAGCGGATTTAATCACTCCCATTCTTTTGGGCCGCCGTTTTCAAATAAATCCCTTCGTCATCTTTGTCTCGCTGATGTTTTGCGGATGGCTTTGGGGGCTGGTGGGTGCTCTCCTGGCCATGCCGCTGCTGGTGACACTCAACGTTTTGTGCAGCCGGGTGCAGGCACTTTCGCCGTTCGCGGAATTTCTCTCGGCCTGAACGGTCATTCCAAGCCGATCTTTTTGCGCTTTCGATACAAGGTAGCCTGATCAATTCCCAGCACGCCTGAAGCCTGGGTCAGGCTCGCCGTCTTATCGAGAACCCGGCGGATGTGGATTTCTTCCAATTTGTCCAGGGATACAAGCGATCCGATATGAATATCATCCATAGGATGAGAGCCATTGGTTGCAGGATGTTGGATTTCTGCCGGAAGGTCCTGGGGAGCGATACTGTTGCCACGGGCGAGAATGACGGCCCGTTCCACGGCATTGCAAAGCTCGCGCAGATTGCCTGGCCATCGATGAGATCGAATACGTTCCAGCGCTGGTGGCGAAAAGCCCTCCAGCCGGCGTCCGCACCGAAGGGCAAAATGTTCGAGAAAATGGATGGCAAGGTTGTCCAGATCCACGGTTCGTTCGCGCAACGGCGGCACTTCAACACAGATAACGTTAAGCCGAAAATAGAGGTCTTCTCGAAACGCGCCTGCGGCAACGCGTTCTTTGAGGTTGCGATTGGTGGCGGCTATGACGCGAACATTGGCGCCGTACACATTGTTCTCACCCAGGCGCTCGTATTCCCGCTCCTGAAGCAGTCGCAGGAGCTTGGGTTGAATTTCCATGGGCAGGTCGCCAATTTCATCGAGGAACAGCGTGCCTCCTTCTGCCGCGCGAACTTTGCCCCAGCGGTCCCTGACCGCTCCAGTGAAAGCGCCGCGCACATGACCAAAAAGCTCGCTCTCCAGCAGCTCTTTGGAAAGGCTCGGGCAGCTTACCGTGACAAAAGGTTTATCGGCCAAATGGCTATGGTGATGAACGGCGCGCGCAGCCACTGTTTTTCCAGTGCCGCTTTCACCAAGGAGAAGAATCGATGCCGGCGTTTTGGCGGCGCGGAGGAGAATTTCCATCGCTTCCTGCATGGCTGGGGAAGTAAAGTTGAAAATCGGTTCAGGGCTTTGCGCTTTGGATTCTGACACCTCACGTTCCAAGTGCTCGATTCGTTGGCCCATTTGGCGCAGTCGTTGCAACCGCGCCAGGACTGCGAGAAACTGTTCGCGCTGGAACGGCTTTTCGAGGAAATCCACCGCGCCGCGGCGCATCGCCTCCACCGCCATTTTGACATTTCCTTCCGCCGTTATGATAATAACCGGCAGGCCCGGGTTTTGTTCTTGGAGGCGCAGCAACAAGTCCAGGCCGCTTTCGCCGTCCAGGTGAACATCCAGCAGAATGGCTTCAAATTTCTCACGCCTTAATAACGCGAGTGCTTCCGCCCCGGAACTGACTGCTTCGGCATAATGCCCCGCGCCTTCGACAATCAAACAGGCCGCATCCCGAAAAGTCTTGTCATCGTCAATAACCAGAAAGTCCATGCAAAGAATGAGTTGAGGTGAGAAGTTTCAAGCGCTTGGGTCCCGCGCCTCTCCGATAACGCCGGATGGTCCGGGCCGTCATGTCGGAAAGGTCCAGGACGCCAGGCTTTGAAATTCTTGTGGGGTGGTGGTGAACGGTGAGCTTATCAAGTAAATCATCCAGGTCCGCGCAGGAACGGACGATGTTCTGGGCCAACTGGACGGGACGCCCTTCGGAGTGTCGCGCCATCCGGCGGCAAAGTTCCTGAGCGCCAGCCTGAATTTGTTTGCCCTGCACTCTGAAATCGGCGGGTGGCGGTCCTGGCCCATCATTTCGTTCTCCACTGTTATTAGCGGGGGACGGAGCGCCGTTGGTCGCGGCGATGTCTGCGGCGGCCCAGGTTGAAAAACTTTTCACGGAGGCCAATAGCCGGCGGCCAAGCTCCAGAACATCCTTGACCAAATGCCTGGATTCTTTGTCATGGGAGCATACGTGTTGTTCGAGCAATAATTCGGCGCTCATGACCACGCCCGCTAATGAACTTTTCAGGTCGTGTGTCAATGTTGGGAAAAAATCGTCTTTTTTCTCAGGCGTTTTCTTTTCGTCTTGGCTGGATTTTGAAGTCGATGAGACGCGCTCCGGTATTGAGACCATGGGTTGATCCATCGCACTTGCGGGCCGAAGCTGTGGAAGAAATCGGGCCAATTCCTCGAACAGGCTGTGCCTTGAAAACGGTTTTTGCAGGTAACCGTCAAATTGGGCTTTGAGATCGTTCTCTTCAGAGACGAGCGTGGAAGCAGTGACGGCGACGACTGGAGTCAACTCCAATGTCGGAATTTCGCGAAGAGCTTGGAGAACTTGCCGTCCGTCCATCCCTGGCATACGAACATCCAAAAGAATAATGTCGGGCTTTGCGTGTCGCGCCATCTCAAGGGCTTGGTGACCGTCGCTGGCCAGCAGCAAGCGATGATGCGATCCACTCAGCATCGCCTGGAGCAAATGGCGGTTTGTTTCGTTGTCGTCAACCGCCAGCACCGTGGCGGCCCGCAACCAGTTGAAATTGGTGGCCACGGTTTTTATCAATGGATCAGGTGACGGCAATGATTCCGAAACAGCCACGTTGGGAAATCGCAACCGAAAAAGCGAACCGCATGACAATTGGCTCGTCACTGTCACAGAACCACCCATCATTTCGGTTAATCGTTTGACAATGGACAGCCCAAGGCCAGTTCCTTGATGCTCTCGTTCAGGATGCGCTCCCGCCTGGACAAATGGATTGAAAACCGCTTCCAGCCGGTCCGATGGAATGCCGACACCGGTGTCCTCGACGTCGATCAACAGGGTCAGTGACTTGCGGTGAGGTATGTCGCTGGAACGAATGTTTATCTGGATGCTTCCGTGGTCAGTGAATTTGACCGCATTGCCCAGCAAATTCACCATTATCTGCCGGAGGCGGACCCGGTCCAACAGCAAAGACCGTGGCAGATTCCCGGCAACCTTCCAGGACAGATGCAAGTGCTTCCGCGCAGCCGGCTCCGCAAACATGGTTTGGATGAATTGGCAAATTTCGCGAGGATCGGTCGGTTCCGGATGCAGTTCCAGGACGCCAGCTTCAATCTTTGACATGTCCAGCATATCATTGATGAGTTGCAAGAGCGACGAGGCGCTGCGACGGATGAACTGGAGGTAGCCGTGCTGTTTCTGGTTGACTAAATCGTTTTCAAGTAATTCGCCGAAACCGAGAATGGCGTTCATGGGCGTGCGGATTTCATGGCTCATGTTGGCCAGAAAGACTGTTTTTTCCTCGCTGCGACGATCGGCCTGGACCTTGGCCTCAATCAATTCCCGTTCGCGCTCCTGATGTTTGACAGCCAACCGGGATAACGCGAAAGCAAACAGACCCGCACCCAGCCCTAACACGCCGGCAACGAGGCTCGTCAGGCTGGCGCGGGTCAATTGAGCGCGCGCGCGCGCGTTCTGATCGAAAACCAAGGCGGTTCGGGTGGCCCCAAGGACTTCCACGTCGCGGCGAAGTCCGGCCATGGTGTCATCCGCATCGCCGGCGGCCTCCAAACCCGAGGCGGCTGCCGACCCGCGGTTCTGCGCGATCGACAAGGCTTGCTCCTGGCGCCTAAAACGGGCCTCCGCCCGGTTGCAGAATTTTTTGACGCGAGCAAGCAGGGCAGGATCGTTCTCTGCCAGGCTGGCCAGGTGCTCGAATCGAACCGGCAGATTCGTGGCTGCGGCTTGAAATGACTCCAGAAGGTGCGGGTTGCGTGTGATGACAAAACCGCGCTGGCTGCCTTCAGCTTCCAACAAAAGTTCGTAAACGGAATCCGCTTCCAGCCGTATGGCAACCGCCTGGTTCGCGGCGTTGAGTTGACGTGACAGGCTGGCCCAGGTGGCAGCCGCCAGCACAACGCTCGCAACGGAAAGCGTGAGCCATACAACCACCACCCTTTCATAAAACTGGCCCCTGGGTTGTGGCCTTGCGAGCCTCAGCATGAAATCGCGTGTCTTTTTCGCCACATTTGAACCAACGCATCCCAGCTCGGCCGCACGGATTTCGTATTCATTCGTCATCTGAATATGGCGGCATGTCACGCTTACACTAAAGCAATGCAGATTTGCCGCTAAGTAGGTAAAGACCTCGGAATCTGCTAGGGGTTATTACCCAGGGCCGCTTGGTACCATGCCTAGTCCAGCAGCGGGTTGTGACCCCATTCATTTGGGAACTCCTTAAGCCCATGGATTCGACCGTGCTCAAAAATCAGTTTTGGCGGTCTTGCTCAACTTGGTTTGTGTTTGCAATGACCCCAGAGCTTTTCAGAACACGATTTAGGGGCAGTTACCCTATTTGGACTTAAGAGGAAATGTCGTAAAGAATTAGCAATGCTAACGGAAACGTACAACTGGACTTCGGATTCCGCCGTTCGAGAAACCGATGCGCGCTTAAATGCTGTTATCGTTTACGAAGATGTGGTCGCCGGCAAGAAGGCCAAGGAGACATGTGATGTCCTGGCGGTCAGCCTTGGCTCGGATTGGGCCCTCGACTTGGAAATGTTCAATTTCGATTCCCTGCGAATGCAGCGGACGCGGGAGATGGCGGATGCAGCCGTTTCCAAGGCCGACATCATCATTTTTTCGTGTAGCCGGGCAGATTGGCCGATAGACGTGTTGGAATGGATGGAATCATTTCTAGGGATGCCTGATCGTCCCATCGCATTGGTTGCACTTCTCGGGCGCGGCTCTAGTCCTGGCGGACAGCCTTCCAGGTTGGAAAAACATCTGGCTGGTTTGGCCCAACGACGGGGAATACAATATTTTTCTCAAGTGGACAAACGGACGGCGGAAGACAAAGGCAGTCGCTTCATGTCGGAAATTCTAAAGGAGGCCAATGAACTTGATAATGCAATCAAGATTTGCGAATAGAGTGCCGGTTGACTTTAAAGAGGATTATTTTCAATGCTGGCCTGTTCGCATCACGCCGGCGCGAAGCAAAAGCCGTCTAAGCCGCCTTTTCCGCGGGAAAGTCAAACCTGCTCGCATCCGAAAGAAGATATAAAGCGGCAAATTAAGGAGGCTTCCGGGCGCGGCTCCTCGCCACCAGACGGAGTGGGTTAGAAAGCCATCTGTTTGTGGGGTGTTTCAGCCATTGGTTCCATTGAGTTTTCCGCCATTCTGAATCTTGATGAGCGATCCTTTCGTGAGCATTGTCATGCGTTCCTTTAACGAGGCATGGGCTTTGCGCAGGACCTTGCCGGCTTTGCGCGAACAGGACTGGAAAAATTGGGAACTTATTGTTATCGACTCCGGCTCGACCGATGGATCGGTGCAATTAATTCAACAAGCCGCCCCGCGTCATTTCATCCAAATTCGGCCGCAGGATTACAATCCCGCCCGGGTGATGAACCACGGCATGAAGCTGGCAAGCTCGGAATACGTGGTCTTTTTGAATGCGGACGCCACTCCGCAAGGATCTCGCTGGCTTCGACCGCTCGCAATGGCCTTGCAGCAACCGCGGATTGCGGCTGTCTTCGGCCAGCAGATCCCGAGACCTGATTGCCATGCAGTTTTTGCCCACGATTACGCGCGATGTTTCGGTCCCAGCCGGGAGTCAGCTCGTTGGGAACATTTTTTTAGCATGGTGAGCAGTGGCTTGCGCAAAGATATTTGGGCGCAACGCGGCTTCCTGGAGACGATGCAGTATTCGGAAGACGATGAATACACCAGGTGGTGCCGCGCCCAGGGCTTTGGCATAGAGTATTCTCCGGAATCAGTCGTCATGCACTCGCATAACTACACGCCTGCCCAGGCGTATAAGCGATCTTTCGGCGAGGCCCGCGCTTTGGCCGCCGTCTGGACACGCCCCCAAAGCGAAATTAGCTGGCCCCGCACAGTCCTGCTGGGATGGATCAATGACGCGCGCCGGGATTTTCAATTTTGCTTACGCCAAAAGCGGTTACCCGAATGGCCTCATGCCGCAAAAATCCGCTGGCAGCAACGCCGGGCTAAACTGGACGGCTTCAGAGACGGGTGGAAATTCTACAGAGACCAGCAGCCAGAGGTTCTGCCGTTGACCGCAGTCAGGAGTTAACACCAACAACGTTAGAATTAATCGCCAGCGCTTCTCCTCGATTTCCACGGAGAGCAACTCCAAACGGTTCTCGCCAACATACAGCGGACCGTTGGCGAGACGCTTGGTTAGAGTTCTGATTTCAAGCATCGGAATCGGCGGGGCGGTGCCATTCATTCGGCAGCCCCTGTTGTTTGATCCGTATTTACTCCCGGCGAGAAACCAGATAGCCGAGCAAAGCACCAATCCCAAAGGCGATGGAGATCGATTGATAAGGGTTGTTCCGGATAGCCTGATCGGCCGCTTGGGCGGTCTGACTGGCTTTTTGTTGCAGGCCGGCGACAACGCTTTTGCCTGATTCGAGGGCATTGTTGAGCCTCTGCCTGGCTTCGGCGACCTTCTCGTCGGTTATTTCGGCAGTCGCCTCCAACAAGGCCCGGGCGTCGTCAGCCAAAGTGCGTGCGTCGTGGCGGAGGGCATTGGGTGTTTCATAGCGGGTCATAAATTTCCTTTTGTTCGTTGTTAAGTTTTAAACCACGTCGATAGTTTCCTTCAAATGTGCGTCAAGGGAAATGGGGCGAAGTACCACTTTTGCCGCAACACGTAAGAGGGGCTACGCAAAATCGCTGCCCAAAGCCACATCGAAACTCCTAAATTCCGCTGCGATTTTCCCGTAAGGAAACTCAGGGATTCCGCCTGATTGTGAAGCTTACCGTTTGTGTAAGAATAAGCCCGATTTAATTATGAAAAAAATCTCATTATTATTGGTGGATGATCACACGGTTGTCCGACAAGGCTTGAAAGCACTATTGAGCCAGGAAGAAGACATCGAGGTCGTCGGTGAAGCAGAGAACGGACGCCAGGCCGTGCAAATGGCGGTGAAGCTCTCTCCTGATGTTGTCATCATGGACGTGATGATGCCATTGATGAATGGATTGGAAGGAACAAGACAGATGCTCAAGACCGTCCCGTCAACCAAGGTGCTGGTGCTAAGTTCGTACTGCGACGACGATTATGTGCAACAACTCACGGAAGTGGGGGCATCCGGCTATTTGATCAAGCAAACGGCGGCGGACAACCTGTTGCTGGCAATTCGGGAAGTGCATAAAGGCAATGCCTTTTTCAGCCCGGCCATTGCCAAACGGCTGCGAGACCGATGCCGTCAGGCCTTCGCCGACGGCCAACCCCTGAAGCGGAATGTTGAATTGACCTCGCGCGAAGCGGAGGTGCTGCAGCTTATTGCCGAGGGCCTGCCGAACAAGCAAATCGCCGGGGAATTGGGGATTAGCATCAAGACTGTGGAGAAGCATCGCCAGCAAGTAATGAATAAGCTCAACATTCATGATGTGGCGGGCCTGACGCGCTACGCCATCTCCAAAGGCGTGGTGAATCGTGATTTGGCCTCACCGCTTGTAGCCGCGGCTGTCGCGACGGTTTGACCCAATAGTTCTTATTTGGAAATGGGCAGGGAGCAGGTGACTACTGTTCCGTCTCGCTCGCCGGGCTTAAATTCAAGAGCAGCGCCAATTAACTGGGCACGATAACTCATAATCCGCAAGCCCAGGCCGGCGTTGGTATTGACCACTGAGGGAAACGGAGCACCGTCATTGCGTATCGAGAGCAAGAGCCGGTTCGATCCATTGGATACCTCAATTTCGACATTCCTGGCTTTGGCGTGTCTGATGGCGTTGGTAACAGCCTCCTGGGTAATTTTATAAAGCTGGCTGACGGTATTGGGCTCGAGGGCGGGGACCTTAATTTCACACTGGAAGCGGCATGAAATGTTGAACGTCCGTTTGACGTGCGAGACCATGCCTTCCATGGCTGCGGCCAAATCCTTGTCCTGCAAGTCCGACGTCACCAAATCGTGAGACAATTCGCGCGCCTGAGTCATGGTCTCTTGAATAAGCAGGTGAATCCTCGCGGCTTCCTCCGCGGCCTCGCCGCCGGACCGCGCCAGGCGAACTTGAAGTCCCTTCGTCATTAAGGCAATGCCGGTGAGCTTTTGACCGAGATCGTCATGCAGGTTCAATCCGATCCTGCGTCTTTCCTTGTCCGTAATTTCCAGCAATTCATTCTCAAGGCGGCGACGTTCAGCCAGAGCCGTCTGAAGTTGCGTGTTGGCGGCAGAAAGCTCGGCCGTGCGCTGTCGGACGCGTGCTTCCAACTCCTCATGCGACCGCCGCAATGCGTCCTCAGCCTGCTTGCGCTCGGTGATGTCTGTAATGGAACTCAACCAACCCGTGAGATTGTCGAAGGAGTCCTTTAACGGCGTCATCAGCATGAGAGTATCAAACCGTTCGCCGTTTTTTCGACGAAGGCGCAATTCCAATCCTCCCGGCAGGACTTGTCCTTCGACCACCTTGGCGAGCGCGGCGGTGATGCTCTCGCGCTCTTCGGGTGGCCAATAATCAAACGGGGCTTTGCGATCCAGCAACTCAACTTCCGTCCAGCCTATCATCCGGCAGAAAGCGGGATTGACGTAGGATTGTCTGCCATCCAAATCAACGACCGATATGCCCGAAGGAATGGAAGTCTCTATGGCGGCGCGAAAGGCCTGCTCTTTCCAAAGATCTTTTTCAGAGGCGCGCTGTTCTCGCCTCACTTCCGCATCGCGCATTTCGCGCGCGATGGCGGGAGCCAGCCGGGCCAGCTTGTCCTTCATCACATAGTCGTGGGCGCCGGCTTTCATCGCCGCCACCGCCGTATCTTCGGTAATATGGCCGGATACGATGATGAATGGCACATCCAGCCCGCGCTCTTTTACCAGCGCCAATGCTTCCAAGCCGCCGAATAGGGGCAGGACATAGTCGGCGATGATCGCGTCCCATTCCTGGCGGTCGAGGGCCGCGCCCATTTCCTGGGGCGTTTGCACTCTGCGGCAAATGCATTTGGCGCCGGACCGCTCGATGGCAAGTTGCAGCAAAAGAGCGTCGTTTTCCGAGTCCTCAACCAGAAGAATTTGCAAGGGCAGATTCAAGCCTTTCATGATGATGCGCGGGAGTTTTCTTTTTGTCGTTCGTTTTGGGTAATGTAAAGTAGAAAGTCGCGCCGGCGTCAACGGCTCCGACAGCCCAGGTTCGGCCGCCATGCCGGTTAACGATGCGTTGAACGGTTGCCAGGCCTACGCCGGTGCCCGGAAATTCGCTGGCGGCGTGGAGCCTTTGAAAGACTCCGAAAAGCCTCTTGGAATAGGCCATGTCAAATCCCGCCCCATTGTCCCGGACAAAGAATGCGGAATCCTCGCCCTCTGTCCTGCCAAACTCAATGCGCGCCTCGCTGCGTTTGCCGCTGAATTTCCAGGAATTGCGCATAAGATTATCCAACGCGAGGCGGATGAGGCGGGGATCGCCGCGGGCCACGCACTCCGATGCGATGACGAACTTCGCCGTTCGGGAGGAGTCGCTGTTGGCCAGATCAGCGGCAATGTCCCCGGCCAATTGGCTTAAGTCGACTTCCTCCGTTTGAATGTCAGCGCGGGACACCTGCGCCAGCTTCAGCAGGTCTTCAATTAATTTTTCCATCTGAAAACTTGCCGCGCACGCGCGGCGCAAGAAATCCTGGCCGCGGCTGTCAAGCTGCGAGGCATGCGCTTCCAGCAAGACCTCCGTGAAACCACGCAAAGCCCGCAAGGGCGCGCGCAGGTCGTGCGAAACAGAGTAGCTGAAGGATTCCATTTCTTTATTGGCGGCTTCCAATTGCGTCGTGCGCTGCTGGACTCTCTGCTCCAATTCCTGGTTCAACCGATGAATCTCTTCCTCCGCGCGACGACGGCCTGTGATGTCTTGGGTAAAAAGTCGAGCGCCCACAAAACAGCCATTTTCCATGTCCGTGGCGGAGCTAATCAGGACTTTTCTCAACGAACCGTCGCGCGCGCGCAAAGAGGTTTGGTGTTCTTGCAGCGTTTCTCCGCGTGCGAGCCGAGCCAGGACGTTGCGACCTTCAAAAGTGTCCGCATAAAAATCCGCGGCGTTCTTGCCGATATAATCTTGCCGGGCATAGCTCAGGAGTTCCAATTCTGCGCGATTGGCCCATTGAATAATGCCGTCCGGGTCCAGTTGAAGCAGAGCCACGGGCACTTTTTCCGCCACCTCCGCCAAAAGTTTGTCTTCGATACAGCGCGCTATTCCTTCGTAATGGTGAAGCAACGCGAGGATAGTCAATACTGCAACCACGACCGTGAGGATGCAAATTCCCCATGGCAAGGAGAGCCCTGAGCCGGTCACAGCCGCAAAATCCGCTTCACGCAAACAATTCATGAATAGCTTAAGCCTGAATTCTGGATGAATCGCCTGTTTTCGGCATAGGGTCATCACCTACTCATTCGACCAGGCGATGCTGAATGGCATAGTGCATCAGTTCGGCATTATTTTTCATGCCCATTTTTTCGAGGACTCGAGCGCGATAGGTGCTGATGGTTTTGACGCTTAAGGACAATTCGCGGGCAATATCCGTGATCATTTTGCCCGAGGCAATGAGCCGGAGCACTTGAAATTCGCGGTCGGAAAGTTTCTCCTGCGGCGCCTTTTGATTGACAGACAGAGAAGCCGCCAGATTTTCCGCCAGCGCATTGCTGACGTAGCGACCGCCAGCGAGCACTTTCTTGACGGCCCCCACCAATTCGTCCGGGGCGCTTTCCTTGGTCATATAGCCAGAGGCGCCGGTCTTGAGCACGCGCACGGCAAATTGATTTTCCGGATGCATACTCAGCACCAGGACGGGCAGGCGAGGCTTGAATTTCTTGATTTCTCTCAACACATCCAAGCCGCTTCGGCCGGGCATGGTAATATCCAGTACGACGACGTCCCATTTTTGCTTCCAAACCAGGTCCAGGGCCTCCTGGGCATTGCGGGCTTCCCCGTAAGTGGCGTGTTTGAAGGCGTCAGTGAGAATTTGTTTCAACCCGTGTCGAACGACGGCGTGATCGTCTGCCAAGAGAATTTTCATGTTTCGGTCTTAAATGGCGCTGCCGTGTTTGCCGCGGGATGGCGACGCACGCCTTGGTGCCTCTGCCGCCGCGCAAGGGCTGAATCCTAAAATCGCCGCCCAGTAAGGCCGCCCTTTCGCGCATACCGAGCAATCCCATTGATTTTGGGTCGGCAATTTCTTCACGACTGATGCCGCGTCCATTGTCTTTAATTTCGAGAATAATACGAGCCGATTCCTCCTTCAACTGGACATCTACGTCTGTCGCCTCGGCATGTCGAATCACATTCGTGAGCGTTTCCTGAAATATCCGAAAGAAGGCCGTCGTAAGTTCCGGGTCCAGCGGTGGACCGTGCAAATGAGCCGAAACATGGCATCGAATCCCAGTGCGTGATTGAAACTCCTGGGCCTGCCATTCAAGGGCTGCCACCAAACCCAGATAATCCAGGATTCCCGGACGCAATTCTGTCGAGATGCGTCGAACCGTTTGAATGGTGGAATCGATCTCCGTGGCCAGCTTCGCCGCCTTTGCCAGCAAATCTTTTTGATCCCGGCGCAAATGGTGCGATAGCCAGGAGGCATCGAGTTTGCAGCTAGTCAATGCCTGCCCTAGTTCGTCATGGACCTCGCGCGCGATGCGAGTGCGTTCCTCCTCCCGGACGTGCTGGAGATAAACCGATAATGCCCGCAGTTGCTTATGGGATTCGCGCAGTTGCACTTCCGCCAATCGGCGATCGGTCCGCTCCTGAGCTTCCCGCAGGGCACGATGGACCGCCGGCACCAATCGCGTCAATCGCGTCTTAATCACATAATCCGTGGCGCCGTTTTTCAACGTTTCAATGGCCACTTCCTCGCCCATGGTGCCCGTTACAAAAATGAAGGGTATCTCCGGGGTTTTCTTTTTGGCGATGTTTAAGGCGGCATAGCCGTCGAAACCAGGCATCGAGTAATCGGATAGAATGACGTCGGGCGGATTGCGGTCCAACTCCTTGATGTAATCGGCCTCCGTTTGGACGCGGTTGAGCGAAAAAAGAACGCCTCCTCGTTGCAGGGTTTGTCGCTCCAATTCCGCATCAGCGTCGTCGTCCTCCACCATGAGTATGTGGATTTTCTTCTTCATTTCGTCTGGAGCGCTGCCTTTTCCTGGCGCGGGAGCGAAAAGTAAAATGTGGCGCCCTGGTTGGGTTGGCTTTCGGCCCATGTGCGCCCCTCATGCTGATGAATGATTCGGCGGACGTGGGCCAGGCCGACTCCTGTGCCTTCGAATTCCGAATGGGGATGCAAGCGTTGAAAGACGCCAAAGAGATTCTTGGCGTAACGCATATCGAATCCCACGCCATTATCTTTGACAAAGACAACGATTTCCCCGTCCGTTTTATGACTGCCGATTTCGATTCGGGCCCGCTTTTGCCTGCGAGTGTATTTGACCGCATTACCGAGAAGGTTCGCCAGGACTTGACGCAGCAAGGCGGTATCGGCGTGGACTTCGGGCAGTTCTCCCACGACCCATTCGACATGTCGCTCTTCGATCTCGCCGGCAAAGTCACGCATAACGCTCTCACAGAGGGTCTTAAGACTGACGTTGGTCTTCCTCATCCCAGCTCGGGCCGTTCTTGAAAAGGCCAACAAATCATCAATCAATTGCCCCAGCCGCCGAGCACCCCCGGCGATGGTAGTCAGATAGTGTCTGGCCTGACTATCCATGAGAGAAGCCTTATCCGTGCGCAGCACATCGATAAACCCTTCTATCTGACGCAAAGGCGCCCGCAATTCATGTGAAACCGAATAGCTGAACGCCTCCAATTCTTTATTGGCGGCTTCCAGTTCGGCTGTTCGGCGTGCGACACGATGTTCCAACTCTTCGTTCAGCCGTCGAATTTCCTGTTCGGCTCTTTTGCGCTGAAGTCGCGAGTTTGCTTCCCGCAGGGCACGATGAAGAGCCGATGGCAAAGCGGCCATGCGATGCTTAAGGATGAAGTCCGATGCACCGCTTTTGAGGGCTTTGGTGGCCATTTCTTCGCCCAATGAGCCTGTCACAAAAATGAACGGCACATCCGGGCACGCGTCCTGGGCCAGGGCCAGGGCTGAGAAACCGTCAAACGCACAGAGGCCGTGATCGGAGAGAATTACGTTGGGATGAAAATCTTTGAGTTCTTTGACAAAAGTCTTTTTGGAATCGACCACTCTCCAGGCAAAGTCAAAGCCGCTTTTGCGCAGGACACGCTCGGCTAGTTGGGCGTCCCCAACCTCATCTTCGACCATCAGGATGCGTATTTTCTTTTTGATATGCCTGGACCTTCCGCCTGAACTTAAACTGACGGGTTGGCGGGGCGACATGGGGTAAAAACCGTGGGGGAAAATTACCGGCTACGGCGGGAAAACACCCTATGGGATAATTGACCCTCATAGCCGACATTGCCATGACTGCCAACCCAGACGGGAAGTGGCATGAAAGGAAAAACGCAAATACCAAGAAAGAAAGAATACAATGAAAAGTAATATCGAACATTGGAAGAACAGTACCCAACGGCTGGCGACCATTCTATGTGTGGCTGTCAGTCCCCTGATAGTCGCTGTGGCCGTGACCGGATGCGCCGGGGATCGCTACCACGAAAGCACAGGCGAAAACATCGACGACAGCGCCATAACTGGCCGAGTCAAGAGCGCATTGGGTCATGATGCCGAATTCAAGTACGAGGACGTTCATGTCACTACATTCAAAGGCAACGTGCAGTTGAGTGGCTGGGTGGTTTCCTCAGGTGCCAAGCACCATGCGGTGCAACTGGCTAAAAACACCGCGGGCGTAACTGGCGTGACCGATAGCCTTGAACTGAGACAATAATCCCATGGGGCGCGACCGATATGAAAAAGCATCTCTGCGTGCATGGTCATTTCTACCAGCCGCCACGGGAAAATCCATGGTTGGAAGCGGTGGAATTACAAGATTCCGCCCATCCTTATCATGATTGGAACGAGCGGATCACCGCGGAATGCTACGCGCCCAACGCTCACTCGCGTGTGCTGGATGCCGAAAACCGGATTGAACGCATTGTCAATAACTATTCCAGGATAAGCTTCAATTTCGGCCCCACACTCCTTTCATGGATGAAGGAAAAAGCGCCCGACGTTTATGCGGCCATTCTGCGGGCGGACCGAAAAAGCCAGGGGCGGTTTTCCGGCCACGGGTCCGCCATGGCCCAGTGTTATAACCACCTCATCATGCCGCTGGCCAACACTCGCGACAAACAAACGCAGGTAGCTTGGGGGATTCGCGATTTCGAAGCAAGGTTCGGACGCGCACCAGAGGGAATGTGGTTGCCAGAATGCGGCGTGGACGTGGACTCGCTGGAGGCGCTGGCTCAGTACGGTATTCAATTCACGGTTCTGTCTCCTTTTCAGGCGAGCCGCGTGCGACCGCTGGACGGAGGCGAATGGGAAGAAGTGAACGGTGGCACGATCGATCCATCCAGGGCCTATCGAGTTCGATTGCCTTCGGGTCATTCCATCGCGGTCTTCTTTTATGACGCGCCCGTGGCGCAAGCCGTGGCCTTTGAACGCTTGCTCACGGATGGCGGCCGCCTGGCTGACCGCCTGATGCGTGCCTGCAACGACAGTCGAACATGGGACCAATTGATTCACGTTGCGACGGATGGAGAGTCCTATGGCCATCATTTCCGCTATGGCGACATGGCCTTGGCTTACGCGCTCAAAACCATCGAATCCAATCCCGATGTTCGTTTGACAGTCTATGGCGAATACCTTGAGTCGCATCCACCCACTCATGAAGTCGAGCTTCACCAACCGAGCGCCTGGAGTTGCCAGCACGGCGTGGACAGATGGCGACGCAATTGCGGATGCAACTCCGGGGGCCATGACGGGTGGAACCAGGCTTGGCGGGAGCCTTTGCGCAACGCACTTGATTGGTTGCGCGATCAGCTTGCACCCCTTTACGAGGAAAAAGGGAAGGAGTTGCTGAAGAATCCGTGGGATGCCCGCGACGACTACATCAATGTGATTCTGGACCGTTCACCGGAGAGTATTAGGCGATTCTTCAGCCGTCATGCGACGGATCCGTTGGATGAACGAGAAAAAGGCAGAGTGCTGCGGATGCTGGAAGCCCAACGCCATGCTCTCCTGATGTACACGAGTTGCGGTTGGTTTTTCGATGAATTGTCCGGTTTGGAGACAGTTCAAGTCATCCAATATGCGGCTCGGGCGGTGCAGTTGGCTCGTGGTCTTTGGGACAAGGACTTGGAACCTGAGTTTGTCGAAAGACTCGCCCAGGCCAAGAGCAACATGGCCGAACACCCAGATGGCCGAGTGATTTATGAGAAATTCGTCAAGCCTGCCATTGTCACACGCGAGACGGTGGGCGCTCATTATGCGATCAGTTCCATCTTTGAATCATATCCTGTTGATGCACAGCTTTATGCCTTTTCATTTCATCAGGAAGATCGGCAATTGTTTACCGCCGGGGCGGCGCGTCTGGCCCTTGGCCGCGCGCGGGTTACGTTTGAAATTACGGGAGATTCCGACAGTCTCTCCTACGGAGTCCTTTACCTCGGCAGTCATAATTTGAACTGCTGGGTCCATCTCAACGGGCATATCAAGGAACATGACCAATTGGTCAAGAGCGTCCGCGAAGCCTTTGATCATGCCGACTTCGCTCAAATTATCCGTTTGATGGACAGCCATTTCGGTCAAACGCAATATTCCTTGAAGAACCTTTTCCGCGACGAACAACGAAAGCTTTTGAACCAGATCTTGACAGCGACTCGCGAGGAAATCGACACCACTTACAAGCTGATCGCTGACCGTCATTCGTCATTATTGCGTTTCCTGGCTGATTTGCACGTGCCGCCGCCGACGGGTCTAAGCATGGCAGTTGAGGAAGTTCTCAATAGAGAAATTCGGAACCAGTTCGACGGCGATCACTTGGATCCGGAACGGGTGCGGAGTTTGCTGGCCGAATGCCAGGCCATGAAGGTTCCTTTGGAAGAAGAGGTTCTGAACTACGCGTGCAAAGGTTATTTCGACCGGCTAAGTGATCAGTTGCTCAAGGGGCCGGACGACATAGAGATCTTGCAACGCTTAATCGACGCGGCAAAACTGGCCCGCAGCTTTACCTTTGAAACCAACCTTTGGAAGCCCCAGAACGTCTATTTTGAGATTTCGCGCACGATCCGTCCACAATGGTCAGAGCGCGCGCAGCAAGGTGATGAAGCCGCAAAGAAGTGGGAATCGCTGTTTGATGAACTTGGCCAAGCCTTGGGATTTTCGGTGATGATTAAGCCCGACGAGCCACACGACACAGCGATGAATTCCCCGAAATCAGCCGAACCTGCCTTGGCTCACGCCGGCTGAGGTCATTGTGCCATGCGCCTTGACGTTGCCACGGATAAGGCCGAGGTCGAGCGGGTTCCGCGCGCAACTTATCGGCTTCAGTTTAACAAGGACTGCACACTGCCCCAGGCCCAGACGCTTGTTTCGTATCTTGACGAATTGGGAGTCAGCCACATCTACGCCTCGCCTTTGCTTAAGGCGGTCCCGGGAAGCATGCACGGGTATGATACATGTGATTTTGGCGAGTTGAATCCTGAATTGGGAACGCCTGATAACTTTACCAAACTTCATGATGAACTGATGCGACATCAGATGGGCCTTGTCATGGATGTCGTTCCGAACCACATGGGGATTGGTCGCCAAAATAATTGGTGGTGGGATGTGCTGACCCACGGACCAGGCAGCCGCTATGCCGGTTGCTTCGATATTGACTGGCAGGCGCCGGACCCGCGATTGCGGGGGAGGGTGGCTCTCCCCGTATTGACTGAGCGCTATCACGAGGCACTCCGCAATGGCAAGATTCGATTGGCAGAAAAGGACGGTTCGCTCCTTGTGGAATGCGGCGGATTAACATTTCCGGCTTCGCCTGAAAGTGTGTCAGCTTTTCTTAAACGCGTTACGGACTCTGTTCCGAGGGGAGGACCGAATGCCATAAGCGCTGCCCTTGCTGAAGCTAACCACAGTCCGAGGGCTTTGGATGAGTTCCTTCAGTTGCAACACTATCTGTTGATGTTCTGGCGCAATGGCGATTCTGTCCTGAATTACCGGAGGTTCTTTACTATTACGAGTTTGGCTGGAATCCGAATCGAAGAGCCATGGGTTTTCGATCAGGTGTTCGCTTTGGTTAAAGAATGGCTTGAAAAAGGCTGGGTGAATGGTTTGAGGGTGGATCATGCCGACGGCTTGCGCTATCCAGAACAGTTTTTGCGGCGATTGCGGGATTTGGCGCCCAAGGCTTGGATCGTTTTAGAAAAAATCCTCGAACCGGGCGAGCCGCTCAACGCGCTTTGGCCTGTGGATGGAACCACAGGGTATGATTTCTTAAACAACCTGAATGGAGTTTTCATTGATCCGCAAGGGGAGAAACCTTTGTCAGATTTTTACAGCGAATTCACTGGTGATACTTTGGATTTTCCCGCCGTTGTGCGCATCAAAAAACAGATGATTATTCACGATCAGTTGTCGGCTGAAACCGGCCGGTTGACTGATTTGCTTGTTCAGATTTCTGCCCGGCATTGGGAATGCCGGGATTTCAGTCGAACGGAATTAGCCGACGCCTGGACGGAATTGGCCGGGTGCATTCCTGTTTACAGGACGTATGTCAGCGCCGGAGACCGGCCCGAAATAAGCAAACATGACGTGCGCCTTATCCGTTCGGCGGCTGCAGGAGCGCGCGAAAATCGCCAGGATTTACCGGGCGAACTATTTGAGTTTTTGGAGGACTTGCTTTTGCTCCGGCATCGCGGTGCTCTTGAGGATGACTTTGTTCTGCGGTTCCAGCAATTGACCGGGCCGATTATGGCCAAGGCGGTGGAGGACACGGCGTTCTTTTGTTACGGGCGCTTTATGGCGTTGAATGAAGTTGGCGGCGATCCGGGCCAGTTTGGATTGAGTTTGCCTGGATTTCACGAATGGTGTCGGCGTCAGCAGAGTCTTTGGCCGGGTTCCATGGCCGCCACGGCGACGCATGACACCAAATTCGGTGGAGATGTGCGCGCGCGCCTCGCTCTCCTGTCCGAGCGCCCTCAGGAATGGATCGAGGCTGTTCGCCGCTGGTCGAAAATGAACGATGGAAAACGGCGCCGAAACCGGCCCGACCGAAAGTCGGAGTATATTTTCTATCAGGTTTTGGTTGGGGCGTGGCCGTTAGGGAAAGATCGCGCTTTAGAGTATATGCAGAAAGCCGCCCGCGAAGCGAAGGAACAGACTCGCTGGCGCAAACCGTCGCAAGAGTTTGAGGAAGCGTTGCAAAGGTTCATCGCCGAGGCCATGGAGGATTCCAAGTTCATGGCGGACGTCGAGCGATTCGTCGCTCCACTGGTGGACTTGGGTTGGATCAATTCCCTTGCCCAAACTCTCGTGAAATTAACGGCAACTGGTGTGCCAGATATTTATCAAGGTGCGGAGCTATGGGATTTAGTTCTAGCCGATCCCGACAATCGCCGACCCGTGGACTTTGCCCTACGAAAACAATGTCTCGCGGAAGCCAAAAAGCTTTCCGTGGAGGAAATTTGGAAAAGACGCGATTCCGGTCTTCCTAAAATGTGGCTTATCTGGAAAGTCCTGGATTGCCGCCGTCGCTACGCGAGGTTTTTTAATCCAGGCGCTGCTTATGAACCGCTGCCGGTGTCGGGCGCAAAAGCGTCGCACGTACTCGCCTACCGGCGCGGCGACGGGGCCGTTGTTGTGACGCCGCGTCTGGTTCGTTCCTTGAGCGGCGATTGGGCGGATACAAAAGTGGGACTCCCGGCGGGTCGTTGGAAAAACATCTTGACAGATTCGGCGGTGGAAAGTGGGTCAATGAAGGAATTGACCGAACGCCTTCCCATGGCGTTGCTGGTGCGGGAGGGATCGTGATGCACACATTTCGCGTCTGGGCGCCAATTCCGAAAAGTGTTGAACTGTCTATTCTTCAGCAACGGATGCCAATGAATCGGCAACCTGACGATTGGTGGTCGGTTGAACTGCCTTCTTTGGCCGCTGGAAGTGATTATGGATTTGTGCTGGATGAGGAAGGCCCATTTCCCGATCCTCGCTCCCCGTATCAGCCGCATGGTGTTGAAGGTCTTTCGCGCCCTATTACACAACAGAACTTTGTCTGGGCCGACACCGGATGGCAGGCGCAGCCTCTTTCCTCGGCGATTATTTACGAATTGCACGTTGGCACGTTCACGCCTGCCGGCACGTTTGAGGCCGTCATCGAAAAACTGGATCATCTCGTGGACTTGGGGGTCACGCACGTTGAATTGATGCCCGTCAACGAATTTTCCGGTGAACATGGTTGGGGATACGATGGCGTTGGCCTCTACGCGCCGCATCATGCGTATGGCGTTCCTGAATCTTTAAAACGGCTGGTTGAAGCATGCCACCTCAAGCATCTCGCGGTAATTCTTGACGTCGTTTACAACCATTTTGGTCCCGTGGGAAATTATTGGGCCAAGTTTGGACCCTACCAAAAGGATAACTTCTCCACGCCATGGGGGCCAGCGATCAACTTCGATGACGTCTACAGCGACGAGGTGCGCCGTTTCTTTTGTGACAATGCCCTCATGTGGCTGCGGGATTATCATTTCGATGGTCTTCGCCTCGACGCGCTTCACGCCATCGCGGACAATTCGGCTGAACCGTTCGTCGAGCAATTGACACTGGAAGTCAAGAAGTTGGAGGCGCAACTGGGAAGACACCTGGTGCTGATTGCGGAAAACGACAGAAACGATCCGCGATTTCTATGGTCGCGGGGCAGGGGGGGCTTCGCTTTGCACGCGCATTGGAATGATGATTTTCACCACGCGTTGCATACGGTCCTGACGGGCGAAACCAAGGGTTACTATAGTGATTTTGGTACTTTGGCAGATTTATGCAAGGCGTTGGAAAAGGCTTACGTCTATGACGGATGTTATTCGCCCTTCCGAAAACGCCGCCAGGGCCGGGTTCCCGCCGGCCTGGATGGTTCACGTTTTCTCGCCTATCTTCAGAACCATGACCAAATCGGTAATCGGCCTTTTGGTGAACGCAGCGGCCAGTTGATGAGTGTTGGGCGGTTGAAAATCGCGGCGGCACTTATCTTGACCTCGCCCTTTTTGCCGATGTTCTTTCAAGGCGAAGAATGGGGCGCGGCCACACCTTTTCTGTATTTTTCAGACCACAAAGATTCCACGGTAGCGGCCCAGGTGCGTGAAGGGAGACGCCGCGAATTTCCCGGTTCCGCCGAAAAGCCCGGCGAGATTCCCGACCCCCAGTCGCCGAAAACATTTGCCCGTTCCAAACTTGCTTGGGATGAACTTGCTCGACCGCGACACGCAGAGCTTCTCGAATGGCACAAGCGCCTGATTCGTCTTCGCCGTTCCAATCCTTCGTTATGCGATGGCCGGATCGAAGGCATTTCCGCCCGCTGCGATGAGAACGAACGATGGCTTATCGTGGAACGGGGACCTTGGAAGATCGTTTGCAATTTAGGCCAGGCACCGATCCACGCGGAATTGCCCGAGGGTGTTCATCAAATTGTCGAGGCTTCCGACCCTGGCATCGTCCTCACTTCCTCCACAGTTATGTTGCCGCCGGACTCGGTCGCTATCCTGCAATAAGAGCCTGTCTGAATAATCATATTCATTGAGGATTTAAGCCAATCGGCGAAGCTGGATGCGAATCAAGGCAATGAAGACCCAGGTTTCGGCGCTGGTTTCGGTGGTTTCGTAATCTCGGACCAGCCGACGGTGACGCATAAGCCAGCCGAAGGTTCGCTCGACCACCCAAGCGGTGGGGCAACACTTTGAAGCCGCTGGTGGCGTCGGAGCGTTCGACCACCTCGACCGCCAGCTTGGGGCGGAGTTCTTTGACCCATTGGGCGAAAGTGTCGCCCGTGTAGCCGCCATCCACCCAGAGGAGGCGGAGCCGGGTGAACCCAGCCCAACACCTTGCTCAAAACCGTTTGCGCCCCGTCCCGTTCGGGAGTGCTGGCCGGAGTCACCGCCGCCCCGAGCACCAACCCCAAAGTATCTACCAGCAGATGTCGCTTGCGGCCTTTGATCCGCTTGGCGTCGTCATAGGCCCTTCGTTCCTTTGGATTGCGGCGAAGCTGTCTTTTCGCCGGATTGGGTCGCTCTGCGCTTGCGGATATGGGCAACGGAAATGAACACCACGCAGGCCGAGGCGTTCATAACCGCCTGCTTGATATAGGGGGCCGCGCGCTCGCCGGTTCGATGTGCATCGTATGCAACGACGAGATTGACACCTGCCACCAGGGCAAACAGGATTGCGGCGATGCGGAAAAGCGTGGCGGCGGTTTTAGGATTGAATGCCATAATGTTGGCGACTGGAGTTGGTGGGAGCTTTATCTTGCGTTCGTCGAAAAAAGGCGCGCACAAGCGCCTAACCATATATGTAGCAGGAAAACATTCCCGTTAAGCTGATAAGGGCCGAAAAAGCTGGAACTTGTTCCGGGTTTCATAGGCATGGGGAAACCGTATGCCTGAGCATCACTCGAGTCAAACGCATTTTTTCATCTCCCGACCAAGCAGGCGTGAAGAATTTCAACGCCAGAATAATAATCCTAATTATTCAGACAGGCTCTAAGGTCGGGTTTAATTGCATTTTGCACACCAGGGAATTTTTGAAAGAAAACTTCAAAAATTGTGCCAAATGAATGAATATAGGTGAAAGCACTAGCGTCGATTAAGCACAAGAGAGGTGATGTCCCTAATGCAAACAGTGTTAAAACGCGCTAACAGTCAGCTTAACCCTAGGTCTTTAAGGTTCTCGCTCGCATTGACCCTTGTTTGCCTTGCTTGTCCCGTTTCAAATTTTGCTGCCGTTGTTCCTGTTGCGCCCAGTGCCGGAGGGGAAGGAATCCAGTCAGCCTTGGACTCTCTGCCTGCCGGCGGTGAGGTTCGTCTGAGTGCCGGCACATATATAATTCATCAGCCGGTTGTCCTGCGCAAAGATCATCAGAGCTTGCATGGTTGCGGCGCTTCCACAGTGCTGTATCTGGCCGACGGCGCCAATTGTCCGGTAGTCGTGCTCGGCGCCCTTTCAGACACTGCCGAATCAACCAAGGATGTGCGCCTGTGTTCTTTGTATATCGACGGCAACAGAAGGAATCAGCAAAAAGAAGTTTGGCGGCTGCTCGGTGATGGCGCGGGCGTTTATAACAACGGTGTGGACGTGTGGAATGTCGATGGCGCCACTGTAGAAAAAGTTGTCTGTTGCCGTTGCCGTTCCGGCGGCATGGTAACCTGCGGCCGGACGCGGCGCTTGACGGTTTGCGATTTTACAGCTTTCGACAACCAGTTTGATGGCCTTGCTTGTTATTTCACTGAAGACAGCGACTTTAGCCGTTTGGATTTGCACGACAATCTTTCAGCCGGCATTTCATTGGATCTCAATTTCAACCATAACGTCATTCATGATTCAGTCCTGACCGGTAATGACCTGGGGATTTTCATGCGGCAATCGAGAAATAATACTTTCAACGGATTGACCATTCAGAAAAGCCGCCATCACGGTGTCTTTATGGCCCAGAGCTTCATGGAAACGGCGACTGGTTGGCGGCCTTGCCCTGGCAGTGAGTGTGTCGGAAATACATTCGATAATATCTCGGTTACTCATTGCGGCGGCAAGGGATTTGTAGTTAACGACGTTGCATGCACCAACAATGTGATTTGTGGCGGCCAATTCGCCGATGACGCCCAAGGTGTATTGGGCCAGGCAGCCCCTAATTTAATCACTATGCGGCTCGCCGGGGCCTCTGCTGAATCAGCACGGTTGGAGGCGGCTACGCCAGTGGTCCATCAGCTTTCCGATCATGTCGCTGTGACCCAAACCTCGCCGAAAGCCCTGTAACTAAGCCCGGCGATTTTTGTGACGGGGATGTTACGGTGTAAGTTCTTAATCATCAATGAATGCTACGCGTGACGGCTTTTTTGGGAAATAAGGAAGGGGTTGGGTGCAGGGTGCGGGGTCAAAAGCAGATTGCATTCGATTGCAAGATGCGCCCTCCTTTTTAAACTGCTCGATTGCGACCTTAATGGTCAATTGATCATTGCCTCAACGGCAATTGGGCGGTTTGAAGCCTGTGAAGGTCCAACAGATTTAACTGGAGATGTTGCGGTTGCCACACGATGCTGTCGGGGATTCGCTGACCGCTTGGATGAAAACTTTGTGGCAAAGACGCTGTCGAGAAATATCGGAGAGCTTTCCCGGTAGCGGAAATAAGAGGCCATGCGCCAATCGCTGCGGAAATCTCCCGCCACTTTCCCGGCAATGTCCTCAAGTGAGCCATTGGATGCAATGACGGGATTGGCGTCGGCGCGATGGTTATAATCCAGGAACCCGCCTGCTTCTTTGATATAGCAAACAACATGCGTCTGCTTGGACATCATAACGACGACCAATTTCGTCGTGTAGCCGCGACGGTTTAGAACGAGCGAGGCCAAGTTGGCAAAATCCGCGCAGTCACCGCGTTTGCGCTGGAGAAAGGAGTCAGCCTCTTGCAGCCGAGGAGTTAATTCGAAGGAGAAATCGGCAATGACATGCGCCAAGCCCTCAGGCGTAAGGTCTTTTTGCACGAGCAAATCATTCAAATTGGCTGCGCGGGCTGTGGAAGCTGCGCAAACAAAAGCCAAACATATCGCCGTTAACCACCTCTTCCTAAAAAATCGACCGGGCAAATCTGCCGTGCTCAATGCAGGGCGGCTCCCCATTGCAAAACTGCCACATAAGCGACGCGCGGGCAGAGGAGCACAATCCAGGCGGTTTCCCGGATGCGACCCTAGGGGTCTTGGCGAAGAACATACTAGCATAAACCAGTAGAGAAGATTAGGTGAAAGTATGAGGAAAGCAAGTAAATTCGACTCAAAAATCAGCTGGGTTATAATGCAGACGCAGGAGAATCCTGTCGGGGGCAGCGTCCTCGGGAAAACACCTCTGTTCGTGATCTGGGCCTAGCCAAAGGGATTGGCAAGCTAGTACAAATGCCTTAACGGCAGCCGGTGAAAAGACTGTTTTGGTGCGGTAGAAAATGGCAAATCGTCTGCTTTTGAAACTTTCATTTGCCATTACGGAAAGCAGTCTTACGTTAGAAATGAAGTTAAAAGACTCGACTTGAATAGGAGGCCAAGAGTCAGGGAGAGCGAAAACAGGGCGCCAATAATTCAAGCCAGTTGCCGCCGCAATTATTGCTGGCAACCTGACAAGGCAACACGAGCCTTTAGTCCCGTATTAAAGGAGGCAATAATGAAAGTCCAAGCATCTCCGCGTATCGGTGTTCGAATTGATTCAGATGCAATGCCGATCTCCGTGTCCGAATTGACAATGCGGAGCGTTTTAGTCCCAACAGATTTCACAGAATGTTCGCTCAAGGCTTTGTCCTACGCCCTTTCTTTCGCAAAGCAGTTTGGCGGGGAAATACTTCTCATGCATGTGGTGGAATCGGTGCCCGTTATGACGCAAGACGCCATGCTGGAGAGCAGCATGCTCTCTGTCGCGGAGCACGAAGAATCCGAAAAACGATTGCGCCGATGGCAAAGAGAAGCCATGGCGGAAATCCCGGTAAGCACACTGACTTGCGATGGCGTGCCATGGCAAAGAATTGTTGAAGTCGCCAGGGAAAAAAACATCGACCTTATCGTGGCCGGGACGGGAGGGCGAAGCGGCTTGGCTCGGGTTTTTCTAGGCAGTACTGCGGAGCGGATAGTACGCCACGCGCCGTGCCCCGTGTTGGTAGTGCGGGAGAGGGAACACGACTTCGTTGGTTCCGCGGCCTTGGACGGTGAAGAGGCGAAGTTCCTGTTCGGTACGCGCTGATAGTCTTGGTTAGCGGGGCGCTTGCGCCGGAGTCCAATCGCTTTGCAATGATATCAGCGAGACACCTGACCTCGTGCGGTCCCGGAGGTTGACCTAAAACGACGTCCGCCCATTTTGCTTGTGGTGCGACGAATCGTTGATGCATGGGAGCGACCGTTTCTCGGAACTGTCGGCGAACCGAAGTATCATCACGACCGCGGTTTGCCATATCCCTGGCCAAACGTCGGTCCAACCGAAGCCTTGCGGGACAATGGAGGAAAATGCGAATATCGAACATACGGCGCAGTTGTGGCCGCCACAAAAGCCAAAGGCCATCGACCAGGATTATTGGTTTGGGCTTTACGATCTTAAACGTTCGCAAACGTGTGTGAGTGACAAAACTGTACTTGGGCACCTTGGCCCAACGACCGGCACGGCAAGCCTTGAGCACCGTTTCGGCCAAGCGCCAATCAATCGCCTTGGGATGATCGAAATTGATGCTTTCCCGCAGCGCGGGCGGCAAATGAGATTTGTCGCGATAAAAATCGTCTAGGGATAAACGTGTCACCGGAAGCTTTAAAGCTTCCTTGAGTTTCAGCGAGAGCCAGCTTTTGCCAGATCCGCTGCCTCCAACGATGGCGATGAGCTTGGGCCGCGATTTCATTGGCTCTGCACGCGATAAAACCGCTGTGCGTCGCTGGCGAAAGTATCTGTCAAAGTCAGAATTCCGCCAGTGCCGTTGGTGGACTGGACCGCGGTCCAATTGGCAGGACTCAAACCGCTGGTGTATTGAAGTGTGTAAGAGACACCATTTTGCGACTGCAAAACCACGCTGAAAACACTGCCGCTCCAGGACGGGTTCATCATCGTCACAGGGACCACAGTCATGGTTGATCCCGCCAGGGCCAGACTGTAGCTCCAACCGGCGGCAATTGCCGTGGCATTGGTTATTCCGGGCGGGACCGTTCCCTCACCAGATTGATTCGCGCCCCAAGCCACCACGGTCCCATTGGACATAAGAGCCAGACCTTGAAAGAGACCAGCCGCTACGCCGACGACGTTTCTAAGGCCGGATGGCATCGCTGGCGGCGATCCCCAGGCAGTTACAGTTCCATTGCTCGCCAATGCGAGGCAATAACTTTGCGCTCCCGAAATCGATTCTACACCGGTCAAGCCTACTGGCACATTCGTTTGTCCACTGTCGTCGATACCCCAAACTGCCACTGTGCCGTTCGGCATCAGAGCTAAACTGTAGTTGCCCGCGGCTAAAATGGCGCTGGGATTAGCCACGTTGGTCGGAACATTTGTCTGGCCGAAATCCCCGTCGCCCCAGGCGACCACGTTGCCCCCGGCTTGTTTGGCAAGACAATGAGCATGACCGGCGGAGATTGCAAAAACGTTGGTCAGGCTTGGCGAAATGTCGCATTGGCCTTGATCGTCCAAGCCCCAGGCGACGACCGTTCCATTGCTCAAAAGCGCGAGGCTGAAAAAATCTCCCGCAGCCACAGCGACCGCGTTGGTCAATCCCGCGGGGACGTCGCATTCGCCATTGTCATCGCAGCCCCAAGCCGCCACCGTGCCGTTGGCCATGACGGCGAGACTATGATCTGCAGAACTTGAGATGGCTGCAACGTTAGTCAGCCCTGACGGAAAAGCACCTTGGCCGCCGCCCCAGGCATACACTGAACCTGTCCCGGCAGCGAAAAGCGGTTGGGATGCGAGATGCAGAGCTAACAGACACGCGGCAGCGCAAAGTGTGGGAAGCGGCAAGATTTTTTTCATGGCGCAATTATATGCAGCGTCGCGGTGTGTGGCGCAACCGGGGTGAAACCCGTCCGGTGTTATCCTCAATCATAATACGCTATAAACCCTATGGAAGAAAGACCGTGGCACTTCTACTTTGGAAGCCGTGAAAATGACCAATGCATTGACTGCAACAATCGCCATATTGCTGCTCGGGTTGTTGTGCGCCCAGGGACAATCCTATTCTGAGTTCAAGTTCACTTTTGCTGGGACCGCATATCAGACCAATGGGTTGGGAAAAATCGTTGGCACGCCGATTACCGACCAAACATTGCTGCAAAGCCGGGCGGGGGGTATTACGGACCTGAGCACGATTGCGATTGTGTACCACCTCAATGGGGACACCAACTTTGGCGGTGATACGGTTGACGTCATTTCCAGTACAAACGGCGACGTGCTAACAACCGAGTTTAGTCTGTTGTTTGGTTCCGACACCGGCCTGGGAAGAATCGCTGTCACCAATGCAGCCCAAACTCAGCAGATGCGTGTCGATTATATTTATACCGACAATAACTCGATCTACACTTTCGACAACGATGATTCCGTCGGCCTTTGTATCACCAGCAAAAACTTCGTTGTCACCGACGGCGTCACGAATGCAGTGATTTCAGGCTCCATGTCGTGGGGCGTGGAGCCGCAGGGAACCAACGGGCCAATCGTTTGCATAGGCAAGTTTTCTGCAAACCAACCTTTATTTTAGCAAAGAGAGAATGATAAGTCCGATGAAAATGAACAAAGTATATGTGATGGCGGCCGTCGCCTTGTTGATGGGCGGCTTCAACGCAGGCGCTCAATCCTATATTGAATATAAGTTTGTTTTTTCCGGAACGGCTTATCAGACAAACGCCGCTGGAGACATAGCGAGCACTCCAATCACAGATCAAACGTTGCTCCAGAGCCAGGCGCAAAGGCTCAACATTACAAATTTGAGCACGATCTCGCTTGTTTATCACTTTAATGGCGGGCCTCCTTACGGCGACACGGTGGACGTTATTTCCAATGCTACCGGTCAGACGTTGACGACGGAATTTGGGTTCTTCTTCGGCTCCGATTTGAGCCTGGGCCGGTATGCCGTCACCAACGCCACTCAGAATGAGCAGCGGCGAGTGGATCAAATTTACACATTTAGCAACACACCCTACACATACCAGAACGGTGATTCTCTGGGGACCGCGTTTACTCACAAACATACCTTAACCGATACCAACGGCAATACGATTTCATTTGTTGAGGGGACGTTGGCCTGGGACGTGATTCCAAGCACAGGCAATGTCGGTCCGATGATTTGCGTAGGCCATTTTACCTTAGGTCAACCCATGTTCTAGAAAGGCTCAAAAATGAAAACATTCTCTATCACTGCCACGATATTAGTATTCGTTGCGTGCAACCTCTCCGCGCAAACCTATCATGAGTATAAATTCATATTTTCCGGAACAGCTTATAAAACGAACGCGGCAGGGAACATTGTGGCTACCCACATCACAGATCAAACCTTGCTTGCAGACCGTGCGCGCCAAGGAAATATCACCGATTTGGCCACCATATCTCTCGTTTATCATCTTAACGGAAACGAATTGGGCGACACCATAGACATTATTTCAAACGCCACGGGACAGACTTTGACGACCGAGCTCGCCTTTTATTTCGGATCTGACGGAGGACTCGGCCGAACGGCTGTCACGAATCTGGTTCAAACTCAGGAAAGACGTGTGGACTATATTTATACCTTCAACAATTCGACTTATACTTATGCCAATTCAGACTCCGTGGGGGCGGCTTTCACTTATAAAAGTTTCGTGAAGCGAGGCAAGGAGACGAATGCGGTCGTTACCGGCACCATGTCCTGGGATGCGATCCCGACGGAAGCGAATGCCGGACCGGTTGTTTGCACTGGCACCTTTTCGCTCGGTCGTCCGATGTTTTGAACTCGGAATTAATTTGCGATATGAAAAGCCGCGCAGGCCTGCTGTGGGTTGCCGGCCTATTTCTCATTTTGGCCGCGCGCGAAACCAAAGGAGATTCGACCTGGGTCTATGCCGTTCAGATCACCGCCTCTCTCGAGACAAGCCCTCCCTCAATCACTCTGAATTGGATACAAGATATGTACGGGGCCGACAGCTACACGATTTATCGAAAGTCAAAGGAGGCGACGAATTGGGGCCCGGCCACACTGACACTGGACGGTTCGGTCACAAACTACACGGATACAAATGTTCAGATAGGCACTACGTACGAGTACCAAATCGTCAAGAAGGCCACTTTGGGATACACCGGCTACGGTTACATTTACTCGGGTATAGAGGCGCCGCTGACCGAAGAGCGCGGCACGTTAATTTTGGTCGTGGCCACCAACTCAACCATCGGGTTGTCCAACGAACTGTCCCAGTTGCAATCCGATTTAACGGGCGACGGTTGGTCGGTTATTTGCGAGGACGTTTCCAGCAATGATACACCACAATACGTCCGGTCCCTGATCATGAGCGATTATGGCGCCGATCCGCTGGATGTGACGGCAGTTTTCCTTTTTGGCCATGTTCCAATTCTCGAATCAGGCTATTTGAACTACGACGGACACTATTGGCGCGCCATGCCGGCGGACACGTATTACGGGGAAATGAACGACGACTGGACGGTGCCGGAGAACCCAACCAACGGCCCTAGTTACATTCCTTCGGATGTGGCCTTGGAGGTGGGCCGCGTCGATATGTTCGACATGATCGGTGTCGGCTCCGTGGAAGGTCCATGGCCCGATGAACAGGAACTGTTGCGCAATTACTTGAACAAAGACCATGACTGGCGCACTCACCAAATCCAAGTGCAACGCCAGGCATTGATGGGAGACCGCCGCGGGGACGTTGACGGCACGTTGGGTATGGCTGCCAGCGGCTACCGCAACTTCACGCCATTCTTCGGCGCGAGCAACCCGCTTTACGGGACCAACGACATCATCGAGGCGAACATCGAAGATGATGCTCCGATTTCCCAGCGCTGGATTTCGATGCTGAAAGAGACAAACTACCTTTGGGCTTTTGGCGATGGCGGCGGCGAACTGAATGGATGCACTTACCTTGGTACGAACGGTGAGTACAACGAGGTTTTAAGCACGGACATTGTCGGCACCGACGCGCGGGCCGTGTTCGTCATGTTGTTTGGCAGTTACATGGGCAATTGGGACGGGCAGGATGACCTCTTACGCTCCGTCCTGGCTACTCCCACCATGGGACTAGCATGCATGATGGTCGGGGAACCGCATTGGTTCGTGCATCACATGGGCCTGGGAGAGACCATAGGCTACGGCGCCAGGTTGACCGTGAACAACAACACGCTTTATCAAAGTGCCAGCAACGCCTTCATGCGCGCAGTTTATATTAATCTCATGGGGGATCCGACCCTGCGGCAGGACCCTATTTGGCCGCCGTCCGGGCTTTCGGCCTCGGCCGGATCAAATGGTGTTGCTCTAAATTGGACTCCGGGTTTCGATCCGGTCTTGGGGTACAATGTGTACATTTCCACCAGTCCCGGAGGGCCTTTTACGCGGCTCAATGAGTCCCTGATTGGGGCGGCCAACTATACAGATGTTGAGTCGCCGGGGACGTACTATTACATGGTGCGCGGGGTAAGACTTGAAACCAACCCCAGCGGGAGCTACTACAACGCCAGCGAAGGCGTTTTCGCCAACGTGACGGTATCGCCAGCGTCAATTTCTGTTGCCATAAACGTTCAACCCGCGGGACTCACGCTAAGCTGGAATAGCGTGCCTGGGTTGACTTATCAAATCCTGGCCAGCGCCAGTTTATCCGCGCCAAGTTGGGCAAATGTGAGTGATACAATTGTCGCAACCGACTTTACTACCATGTGGACCGATTCTGACGGAATGTCCAATTTCCAATGTTTTTACGAGGTCGTTAGCCCGTAAGGACGAAGAATCATCGAAGGGCGTCCATCCTAACTCGTCGGTCTGCCTTATCTCCCCGGAAGTGCAAAATCAATTCAACGTTTTTCAAGTCGCGGGCAAGGCACGCATTAATGGCATTAAGAACATTCGGAAAGTTCGACGCGGCTCTTTTTCTTTTAACCCAGCGTCCCGCTGGACTGAGAAATTTGTTGAAGGAAGTATGCCGCACCAAAAGTCTTTTGGGTGAAAGGTCCTGCGTAGTCATCAAATCCATTAGACCAGTTTCGGAATGAGGATTAAATGGGGTAAAGACCTAACGGCTTCTGGCATAAGGCAAGCTCCGGCGGCGTTCATATGCTCTTGCCGTTGTTTCATCTAGGTGTCCAGAGGAGGATCCCATGAGCAAAGTCCCGGTAACTTCCTCAGGGTTTCAAAGACCCATCAGACCGCCGATGCCCCGATTGTGTCCTGGTCTTGATTGTGGTTTATATTAAGGCTGGGTTCCGGGAAGTTGCCTGAATTGCTTGTCAGGGAAGACAAACCGGAAACCCGCTACAAAAAAAAGAATGAAAACATTTGAAGCTGCCGCCAAAACGGCCTCCTCGACCGGCACGGCCAAAAAAGACGCGATGCGTGTTCTTATCGTCGATGATCATCCTCTGTTGCGCAAAGGCGTTAGCCAATTGATTGACCAGGAGAAGGACCTCGTTGTCGTTGGAGAAGCCGAAGACGCCAACAAAGCAATCACCGCCATTGAAAATACCAAGCCCGACATCGCCTTGATTGATATTTCGCTGAACGGTACCAGTGGCATCGAGTTGCTTAAGAATATCAAGGCCCGTTTTCCCAAACTGAAGATGTTGGTCCTTTCCATGCATGACGAATCGGTTTATGCCCATCGTGCGTTGCGGGCTGGAGCTTCGGGTTACATCATGAAACAAGAGGGGACGGAAAAAGTCCTGCTCGCCTTGCGCAAGGTTCTGCAAGGGGAAGTGTATCTGAGCGATCGTCTTGGCAACCGGATGCTGCACACATTAGTTAATGGCCGAGCTTCGCTGACAACTTCGCCCATTGAGGAATTGAGCGATCGTGAATTGGAGGTCTTTAGTTTGATCGGCCAGGGCCACGGCACCAGACCCATCGCCGAAAAATTGCATTTGAGTGTCAAGACGATTGAATCCCATCGGGCGCACATTAAGGAGAAACTCAATCTGCAGAATGCTTCCGAGCTGGTGCATCACGCCATCCAGTGGGTGCAAAGCGAAAAAACTCTCAATGGCGGCGGCGAAGCGGCAGCCGCGCCTGAGATGGCTGCAGTTTCCTAAACACAGCGAAAATCCGTCGGTTGTCCCTCCTTCCGTTTATTGCTCCTTCTTGCCCTTACGCTTCCATAGGCAAAGCACCGATATGGGCCTAGGGGTTTTAGGGTGGGCCAAAACATCGGCCCCCTGATTGTGCCCAAACCGTGCCTGTGGTTTTCTATGATAGAGTGTTCGGGGAAAGTAGCCCGGTCCGCTCTAGGGGAAAGCAAAACGATTTCTTTAATAAAAACGCGGCCATGAAAACGATGCAATCTACTACGGCAAAAGCCCCATTTGCGGGCGGCAAAAAAAACGCTACCCGCGTCCTTATCGTCGATGATCACCCTCTTCTCCGCAAAGGAGTGAGCCAATTGATTGACCAGGAAGAGGACCTGGCCGTCGTCGGAGAAGCTGAAGACGCCCATAAAGCCATCCTCGTCATCGAAAGCACTCGTCCCGATGTCGCGCTCATTGACATCTCCCTTAATGGGACCAATGGCATTGAACTGCTTAAGGACATCAAAGTCCGTTTTCCCAAGCTCAAGATGCTGGTGCTATCGATGCACGATGAATCCGTTTATGCCCACCGCGCCTTGAGGGCGGGCGCTTCCGGTTACATCATGAAACAAGAAGGAACGGAAAGAGTATTGCTGGCCTTGCGCAAGGTTTTGCAGGGCGAAGTCTATCTTAGTGAACGTCTGGGCAACCGCATGCTTCACACACTCGTCAATGGCCGCACATCGCTGACGACTTCGCCGGTCGAGGCCTTGAGCGACCGCGAATTGGAAGTTTTCAGTCTGATTGGGCAAGGTCATGGGACTCGCGCCGTGGCCGGAAATCTTCACTTGAGCATTAAAACAATCGAATCCCACCGCGCTCACATTAAAGAAAAACTCAACCTTCAATCCGCCACCGAATTGGTCCATCACGCTATTCAATGGGTGCAAAGCGAACGCGCCTTGTGCGGTGTTGGCGAAGCTCCTTCTCAGGCGCCAGGCGAAACTTATTAACTATGAATCCTAATTCATCTGATTTAGCCGAGACAAAGGCCGAACCCTCCAACACCGCCAACCCTCCCAACGGCAAGACGGGCTCCCCACGCAACCCCCGGCCCGCCGCAGTTGAACCCACAGATTCCTTGGATCCTCGCCAACTTCTTCGCGTTCTCATTGCGGTGCGCGACGGCGATTTTAGCGCGCGACTTCCTGGCGAAATGACTGGAATCGACGGCAAAATTGCGGACGTTTTCAACGAGATCATGCTGACGAACCAGCGCGTCGCGGATGAATTGGAGCGCATGAGCCGCGTCGTCGGCAAGGACGGCAAATTGAGTGAGCGAGCGAACTTCGGCACACGGGACGGAGCTTGGGGCGAAATGGAAACCTCGGTCAACACCTTGGTTTCCGATCTTGCCTGGCCGGTGGCAGAAATTACGCGGTCAATCGATGCCGTGGCCAAGGGGGATTTGACCCGCGACATGGGTTTGGAAGTGGAAGGGCGCCCGCTTAAAGGCGAATTCCTGCGCAGCGCCAAGATCGTCAATACGATGATCGGGCAATTGAACCTCTTCACGTCCGAAGTGACGCGCGTCGCTCGCGAAGTGGGTTCCGAGGGCAAACTCGGCGGACAAGCCCAAGTCAAAAAGGCCAGCGGCGTCTGGAAAGACCTCACGGAGAGCGTCAATTCGATGGCCTCCAATCTTACCGCTCAAGTCCGCAACATCGCCGATGTCACCATCGCCGTGGCCAATGGCGACCTTTCCAAGAAAATCACCGTGGACGTGCGCGGTGAAATTTTGCAACTCAAGGAAGCCATCAATACGATGGTCGATCAACTGCGTTCCTTCGCTTCCGAAGTCACTCGCGTGGCTCGCGAAGTCGGCACCGACGGCAATCTGGGCGGCCAAGCCATCGTGCCCGGTGTGGCCGGCACTTGGAAAGACCTGACCGACTCGGTCAATTTCATGGCCAATAATCTCACGGCTCAAGTCCGCAATATTGCTGAAGTCGCCACCGCTATCGCCAAAGGCGACTTGTCCAAAAAAATCACGGTGGACGTGAAAGGCGAGATTCTCGAACTTAAAAACACCGTAAATACGATGGTGGACCAATTGAACGCCTTCGCTTCCGAAGTCACGCGGGTGGCGCGCGAAGTGGGCACCGACGGCAAGTTGGGCGGCCAGGCCATCGTGCCGGGCGTCGCCGGAACGTGGAAAGACTTGACCGACAACGTCAATTCCATGGGGTCGAACCTGACTGCCCAAGTCCGCAATATTGCGGACGTGACCATCGCCGTGGCCAATGGCGACTTGTCCAAGAAGATTACGGTGGATACCCGTGGTGAAATTCTCCAACTCAAGGAAGCCATCAATACGATGGTTGACCAGTTGCGTTCGTTCGCCGCCGAAGTGACACGTGTCGCGCGTGAAGTCGGTACCGAGGGCAAGCTGGGCGGACAAGCCATCGTGCCCGGTGTGGCCGGCACCTGGAAGGATTTGACTGATTCTGTCAACATCATGGCCTCCAATCTAACGGCCCAAGTTCGTAACATCGCGGACGTGACCATTGCCGTGGCCAACGGCGACTTGTCGAAAAAAATAACGGTGGATGTGCGCGGTGAAATTCTCCAGCTCAAGGAAACGATTAATTTGATGGTGGAACAATTGCGTTCCTTCGCGGCCGAGGTCACTCGTGTGGCCCGCGAAGTCGGCACCGAGGGCAAACTGGGCGGTCAGGCGCAAGTGCCCGGTGTGGCCGGGACGTGGAAGGACTTGACCGACAACGTCAACTCCATGGCCTCCAATCTTACGGGCCAAGTCCGTAACATCGCCGAAGTCACCATTGCGGTCGCCAACGGCGATTTGTCCAAAAAGATCACCGTGGACGTCCGCGGCGAAATTTTGCAGCTCAAGGAAACGATTAATTTGATGGTCGAGCAATTGCGCTCCTTCGCCGCCGAAGTGACGCGCGTCGCCCGCGAGGTCGGCACGGAAGGTAAACTTGGTGGACAAGCGCAAGTACCCGGCGTGGCTGGAACTTGGAAAGACTTGACCGACAACGTCAACTCCATGGCCTCCAATCTGACTGGGCAGGTTCGTAACATCGCCGAAGTCACTACGGCTGTCGCTCGCGGTGACCTTTCGCGCAAAATTACGGTGGATGTGAAGGGCGAAATCCTGGAGCTCAAGAACACCATCAACACGATGGTCGATCAATTGAACGGATTTGCGTCCGAAGTCACTCGCGTGGCTCGCGAAGTCGGCACTGAGGGCAAACTTGGTGGACAGGCCCAAGTGCCCGGCGTGGCTGGAACGTGGAAAGATTTGACCGACAACGTCAATTCCATGGCCTCCAACCTTACAGCCCAAGTCCGTAACATTGCCGACGTGACAATCGCCGTGGCCAACGGCGACTTGTCAAAGAAAATTACGGTGGACGTGCGCGGTGAGATTCTCCAACTCAAGGAAACGATTAATTTGATGGTGGAACAATTGCGCTCGTTCGCCGCCGAAGTCACGCGCGTGGCCCGCGAAGTCGGCACGGAAGGCAAACTGGGCGGTCAGGCCCAAGTGCCCGGTGTGGCAGGGACGTGGAAAGATTTGACGGACAATGTCAACTCCATGGCCTCCAATCTGACAGCCCAAGTCCGCAATATCGCGGAAGTAACTACGGCTGTCGCCAGCGGTGACCTTTCCCGCAAAATTACGGTGGACGTGCGCGGTGAGATTTTGGAGCTCAAGAACACGATCAACACGATGGTCGATCAATTGAATGCGTTTGCCTCAGAGGTGACACGCGTCGCTCGCGAAGTCGGCACGGAAGGTAAACTTGGCGGTCAGGCGCAAGTGCCTGGTGTGGCTGGCACGTGGAAGGATTTGACCGACAATGTCAACTCCATGGCCTCCAACCTTACGGGCCAAGTCCGAAACATCGCGGAAGTCACCATTGCGGTGGCCAACGGCGACTTGTCGAAGAAGATCACCGTGGACGTGCGCGGGGAGATTTTGCAACTCAAAGAAGCGATCAACACGATGGTGGATCAACTTCGGTCATTCGCAGCCGAAGTCACTCGCGTCGCTCGCGAAGTGGGCACAGAAGGCAAGCTGGGCGGCCAGGCGCAGGTGCCCGGTGTGGCCGGAACGTGGAAAGACTTGACTGACAACGTCAATTCCATGGCGTCCAATCTCACGGGCCAAGTCCGCAACATCGCGGACGTGACTATCGCAGTGGCGAACGGAGACCTCTCCAAAAAGATCACGGTCGATGCGCGCGGCGAAATTCTCCAACTCAAGGACGCCATCAATAAAATGGTTGACCAACTCCGTTCTTTTGCCTCGGAAGTGACGCGCGTCGCGCGCGAGGTCGGCACCGAAGGCAAACTCGGGGGACAGGCGGACGTGCCTGGGGTGGCGGGGACCTGGAAAGACCTGACCGACAACGTCAACTCCATGGCCGGCAATTTGACAGGCCAGGTGCGCAATATCGCCGAAGTGGCGACGGCTGTCGCGCGCGGCGACCTATCGCGCAAGGTGACGGTGGACGTTAAGGGCGAAATTTTGGAACTCAAGAACACCATCAACACGATGGTCGATCAATTGAATGCGTTCGCGTCTGAGGTCACTCGCGTTGCCCGCGAAGTCGGCACCGAAGGTACGCTGGGCGGCCAGGCCCAAGTGCCTGGCGTCGCGGGCACGTGGAAGGACTTGACCGACAACGTCAATTCCATGGCGGGTAATCTGACCGGGCAAGTGCGAAACATCGCGGAAGTGGCGACTGCCATTGCCAATGGTGACCTCTCACGCAAGATCACAGTGCCCGTCAAAGGCGAAATTTTGGAACTCAAAAACACCATCAATACGATGGTCGATCAATTGAACGCGTTTGCCTCTGAAGTCACGCGCGTGGCGCGCGAAGTCGGCACCGAAGGCAAACTGGGCGGCCAGGCTCAAGTGCCCGGTGTGGCGGGAACGTGGAAAGGTCTGACTGACAATGTCAACTCCATGGCCTCCAATCTGACGGGGCAGGTTCGTAACATCGCGGAAGTGACTACCGCTGTCGCCCGCGGCGACCTCTCGCGCAAGATTACGGTGGACGTGAAGGGCGAAATTTTGGAACTCAAGAACACCATCAACACGATGGTCGATCAATTGAATGCGTTTGCCTCCGAAGTGACACGCGTGGCTCGCGAAGTCGGTACTGAAGGCAAACTTGGCGGTCAGGCGCAAGTGCCGGGCGTGGCTGGAACTTGGAAAGACCTGACCGACAACGTCAATTCCATGGCCTCTAATCTTACGGCCCAAGTCCGGAACATCGCCGACGTGACCATCGCCGTGGCCAATGGCGACTTGTCGAAAAAGATCACCGTGGACGTGCGCGGGGAAATTTTGCAACTCAAAGAAGCCATCAATACGATGGTGGACCAACTGCGCTCGTTCGCCGCCGAAGTCACGCGCGTGGCGCGCGAAGTCGGCACTGAAGGCAAGCTGGGCGGCCAGGCCATCGTGCCCGGTGTGGCTGGAACTTGGAAAGACTTGACCGACTCCGTCAACGTGATGGCCGGTAATCTTACGGCGCAGGTCCGCAATATCGCTGAGGTTGCCACCGCCATCGCCAAAGGCGACCTTTCCAAGAAGATTACTGCTGATGTCAAAGGCGAGATTCTAGAGCTTAAGAACACGATTAACGTCATGGTGGACCAGCTCAATGCGTTCGCCGCCGAAGCGACCCGCGTGGCGCGCGAAGTCGGCACTGAAGGCAAACTGGGTGGCCAGGCTCAAGTGCCAGGTGTGGCCGGCACGTGGAAGGATTTGACTGACTCGGTCAACGTCATGGCAGCTAATCTTACGGACCAAGTGCGTGGTATCGTTAAGGTGGTTACGTCCGTGGCCAATGGGAATTTGAACCAAAAACTGACCGTGCAAGCCAAAGGAGAAATCGCCGCGCTGGCGGACACGATTAACAACATGACGGACACGCTGGCGATTTTCGCCGAGCAGGTTACTACCGTTGCCCGCGAAGTCGGTGTGGAAGGCCGCCTGGGTGGCCAGGCCAACGTCCCAGGCGCCGCGGGCACCTGGAAGGACCTGACGGACAACGTCAACTTGCTGGCAGCCAATCTGACCACGCAAGTGCGCGCTATCGCGGAAGTCGGCACGGCGGTGACCAAAGGCGATTTGACGCGGTCTATTCAGGTTATCGCTCGCGGTGAGGTGGCGGAGTTGAAGGACAATATTAACGCCATGATCAGCAATCTGCGCGACACCACGCAGCGAAACACCGAGCAAGACTGGCTTAAGACCAATATCGCGAAATTCACCCGCATGTTGCAGGGCCAGCGCGACCTCATTACTGTGGGACGCATGTTGCTTTCGGAATTGGCGCCGCTGGTCAACGCGCAACAGGGTGTCATCTATCAAATGGAATCGCAGAATGATGAGCAGTGCCTCAAGCTTCTGGCTGGCTACGCCCATCGCCGTCGTGATGGGGCGGACGGAACCATGCACCTGGGCGAGGGGCTTGTCGGACAATGCGCCGTGGAAAAGAAGACGCTGCTGCTCAATTCAGTGCGCGATCACCAAATCGAAATCGCCTCCGGTTTGATCGAAACCGATCCTGTCAACGTCGTCGTGCTGCCCGTGCTCTTCGAAGGCCAGACCAAGGCCGTCATTGAATTGGCCTCTCTGACCGTTTTCACGCAAACGCACATGGCCTTCCTTGAACAATTGACCGGCAGTATTGGCATCATGCTTAACACCATTGAAGCCACCATGCGGACGGAAGGCTTGCTGCAACAATCACAGGAACTGGCCAGCGAATTGCAAACCCGTCAAACGGAATTGCAGCGCACCAATGAGGAGCTTGCCGAAAAAGCGCGGCAATTGGCCGAGCAAAACGCCGAAGTCGAACGCAAGAATCAGGAAATTGAACAAGCCCGCCGCGCAGTGGAAGAAAAAGCTTCCGAACTGGCGCTGACTTCCAAGTACAAGTCAGAGTTCCTGGCCAACATGTCCCATGAGTTGCGCACGCCGCTCAACAGCATCCTCATTCTTGGCCAGCAATTGTTGGAAAACGCGCAAGGCAACCTCACGACCAAGCAAGTGGAGTACGCCAAGACCATTCACAGTGCCGGCACCGACTTGCTGAACCTCATCAGCGACATTCTTGACTTGTCGAAGATCGAGTCGGGCACGGTCACCATCGAGGCCGAGGAAGTGAGTTTCGCCTCAGTCCGTGATACGGTCGAACGCAACTTCCGGCACGTGGCTGACACGCGCAGCCTGGCCTTTGTATTAAGCCTTGATCCGCACTTGTCGCGCCAGTTGATTACGGACGCGAAGCGATTGTTCCAAATTCTCAAGAACCTGCTCTCCAATGCGTTCAAATTCACCGGTCAAGGCCGCGTGACCTTCAGCGTCCGTCTGGCCCAACAGGGTTGGTCGCCGGATCATCCGGTCCTGAAGCGGGCGCCGGCGGTCCTGGCTTTTGAGGTAACAGACACTGGCATCGGCATTCCGCCGGAAAAACAGAAAATTATCTTTGAGGCCTTCCAACAGGCGGATGCCGGCACAAGCCGAAAGTACGGTGGGACGGGACTGGGTCTGGCCATCAGCCGTGAATTGGCGAACTTGCTGGGCGGCGAAATCAAGCTGGCCAGCGTCCTTGGCGAAGGCAGCACATTTACGTTGTATCTGCCGCAAACTTATGCGGGCCCGTCGGTGGCGCGCCCCGTGGATTCCGAAACTCCCGCGATGAAGGTCCTGCCGACCGCCAGCACCGAGACTGTGCCGGACGATCGCGACAATATCGAGGAAGGGGATACGGTGCTGCTCATCATCGAGGACGATCCTCATTATGCGCGGGTGTTGTTGGGGCTTGCCCGCGACAGGGGCTTCAAGGGCTTGGTGGCCATGCGGGGCAGCGTTGCTCTCGCGCTGGCGCGGGAATTCAAGCCCACTGCAATTAGCCTCGACATCTTCCTGCCAGATATGCTGGGATGGACCGTATTGAGCCATCTCAAACAAGATCCTGCCACCCGTCACATTCCCGTGCAGATCATTACCATGGAAGAAGAGCGCCAACACGGCTTGGAACGCGGCGCATTTGCTTACTTGAACAAACCTGTCACGACCGAAGGATTGGAAGCCGCCCTAACGCGCATCCAGGAATTCACCAAGCCACGTACGAAGCAGTTGCTGGTCGTGGATGACGATCCCGCTGAACGCACTGGCATCATTGAATTGCTGTCGCACGAAGACGTTGAGATCACGAGCGTTGGCACTGGCGGCGAAGCCTGGCAATTGATGCATGATCGCTCCTTCGACTGTGCCGTGTTGGATCTGCGCCTGCCCGACATATCGGGATTTGACTTGTTGTCCAAGATCGAGGCCGAGCCTGCATTGCGCGATCTGCCCATCGTGGTATTCACAGGTAAGGAATTGACGTCCGACGAGGAGACGCAATTGCACAAGATCGCCAAGAGCATCATCATCAAAGGCGTCCAGTCTCCGGAAAGGTTGCTGGATGAAACCGCGTTGTTCCTCCACCGCGTGGTCACCAACCTGCCGCCGGCCAAGCAAAGAATGCTCGAACGTTTGCATCAGACCGACGAAGCGTTGGCCAGCAAGAGAGTGCTCGTGGTCGACGATGACGTCCGCAACATCTTCGCCCTGACCGGATTGCTGGAGCGGCATAGCATGCAGGTGTTGAGCGCATCCAACGGTCGGGAGGCCATCACTCTGCTCGAACAGACGCCGGACATTTGCCTGGTGCTCATGGACATCATGATGCCCGAAATGGATGGTTATGAAACGATGCAAGTCATTCGCGGCAATCCAAAACACAAGCTTCTGCCGATGATTGCTCTGACGGCCAAGGCCATGAAGGGTGACCGTGAAAAATGTCTTGAGGCTGGCGCATCCGATTACATCGCAAAGCCGGTCAATAGCGAACAACTAGTCTCGTTGATGCGTGTATGGTTGCACCGTTAGACAGAAACTCCCCAATTATGCAGCAAACCACATCTGCCCCAGCCAAGCCGGAGAAAAGGGCCGCCTCCATTCCGAACGAGATCGTCAATATCCTGCTGGTTGATGATCAGCCCGGCAAGTTAATGGCCCATGAAGCCATTCTTTCCGAGTTGGGTCAACGCATCATCAAAGCCCGCAACGGCGTCGAGGCTTTGGGGCATTTGCTGCGCTACGACTTCGCCGTCATCCTGCTGGACGTGAATATGCCCAACATGGACGGCTTCGAAACGGCGGCCCTGATTCGCCAGCGGCCCCGCTTCGAAAAAACCCCTATCATCTTCATCACCGGTTACAACACGACCGACCTTGACCGGCTCAAAGGCTATGAATTGGGCGCAGTGGATTACTTGTTTCTCCCGGTTGTGCCGCAAGTTCTCAAAGCCAAAGTGACGGTCTTTGTCGAACTGGCCCGCCAGACACAAATTATTAAAAGCCAGGCTGACGACCTGGTCGCCCACAACCGCCGTCAAGCGGATCAATTGGAAGTCATTCAAAAGCTGAATGACGAACTCAAAGACGCCAACACGGAGTTGGAGGCCTTTTCCTATACAGTCTCCCACGACCTTCGCGCTCCGCTGCGCTCCATTAGCGGCTACGTCAGTGTTCTGATGGAAGACTACGGCCCGCAACTGGATGAATCCGGCCGAGGCCACCTCCTTGCTCTCGACCGCGCAGCCAAACGCATGGATGCCTTGACCCGCGATCTGCTCGCCTACGGCCGGGTGGCTCGCGAAGCGGTTACCTTGGAGCGAGTGCCGCTTCTACCCCTGCTTGAGGCCGTTATTTCCCTTAACGGCATCGGCAGCAAGCATCCTGCGAAAATAAGTATCGAGCCCAACCTTTTGGACGTCTTTGGCCATCAATTTCTGTTGGAACAGTGCCTGAGCAACTTAATCAACAATGCCACCAAATTTGTTTCTCCAGGCATCACACCCAAAATTCAGATTCGGACCGAGCCGCATGGTGGCCAGGTTCGCCTTTGGATTGAAGACAATGGCATCGGCATCGATGCCAGCTACCACCGTAAAATCTTCAGCATGTTTGAACGCGTGGGCGACCTGCACAAATACGAAGGCACCGGCATCGGCCTGGCTATTGTGCACCGCGCCGTCCAACGCATGGGCGGTGCTTGCGGGGTGGAATCTGCCCCGGGGGAAGGCAGCCGGTTTTGGGTCGATCTTCTTCCTGTTCCCGCTTCAGCCGAAGCCATAACAAAAACCTCGCAATGACCTCAGCCGAAAATCCAGTCACTGTTCTGCTCGTGGAGGATTCAGCCGACGACGTATTTTTCTTCCGGCGCGCTGTGCAAAAGTGCGGTCTTTCTGCCGTGACCCATGTGGCCGGAGACGGCGTCGAAGCCATGGACTATCTCCTAAACCATGGCCGTTTTGCCGATGCGGCAGCCTATCCGCCACCGGATATCATGTTTTTGGACCTCAAGCTGCCGCACGTTAACGGCTTTGAACTGCTGGAGTGGATGCGGCAGCACGCGGAGTGTCCTCGCGTGCCCGTGGTGGTATTGACCTCATCGAGCCAGCCGGAGGACCAGGAGCGGGCCCAAGCATTAGGGGCCGCGTTATTTTTGACAAAGCCGCCGGCGCCGGATCAACTGCGCGAAATTCTGCAAAAATATCCGATGGCACGGCTAGAGACGATTCGGAAATAAGTGAGATTTGAGATGGAGGTTTTTTCCTTCAAAAGAAATAGCCCGGTAGAACTTTCATTCCACCGGGCTTGTTCCCAGTTTCACGACTAACCCAATTTAATGAGCCATTAGAGCTTCTCCAAACTGGACCTGATCTTGCATTCCGTTTATCGCGTAGGAAGCTGATTGCCGCCCTAATGGCGAGCTGGATTGAGGATCAGCGGCCCAAGATTGAGATCTTGGCTGAACTGGCACCGGCGTCGGCCCATAAACTATGGCCGGGGGCAATTCTACGGCTGGACCGGGTTCCGCGCCCCACGCAGGGACGATTTCAGAGGGCCATTCGGTCCGGTTGAATCCTTTGGCTTGCGCTAAGTTGGCCCGACTTGCATTTAGGACTAGATATGTTCCGCCCGTGCCAGTCTGGAACGCGGCCAACGGCACTGCCACGCATTTGGCCCGTCCGAAGACGCCGTGCTTGACGTTCAACACACAATACGACACTTGGTTATTGTTGAAATCCACCACCACGTCGCTAATTTTGCCAAGGCAATCTCCTTGCTGATTCTGCACCGGAGTGCCAATCAATTGACTGCATTTTGTAATGGTCTGACATGCAGGGGTGGTCGCAGACGTTTGCTGGACTGCGGTTTGATCGGAAGTCGTGGCGGCGGTCTGTGCCAGCGGTGCCGCCCAACCTGCCGATGCCACGCAAAGCGTGGCCACTACCAAAGACGAGCTTAATTTTTTGGATTTTATCATACGTTAGTCTTTCACTTGAACTTTATTTATCATTTTTTTCTTAACCGCGACTTCAAAGTCGCATCCGGGAACCAGCCCGGTTTGTTTTTCTCCTTGCCCTTAATCTCGCACCGGTGCGATGGCTCTTGCAATCCGGCTGCGGCCCGTTTTTTCCCTGACAGAAAAGCCGACTTCATAGTACGAAATCATGGTCGCCGACCGGCCACGGATTCTACTACGGTATTGACTTGCGGAAACTACTCTAACTTACCGGCGACCAAAACCTGCCAAATCTTCGCGGTGCCCCCGCAAGAGTTGGGCAGACGCGTGGGCGGAACCGTCGGGGTCTATTCTGAGCCGGGCAGAGAAAGCCGCATTTGGGCTGAATTGCGGCTAAGTAGGGTGATGACCCTATTCGAAAATCAGCCAGTGTCCGCAGAATTCAGTAGTGAAAAAGCATAACACTACGAATTGGTTGCGGCCGGTACTCGCGGCTGAGGGCGACAATGGCGACGTAATGCGGCTGCGGCTCGCTTTCTTAGGAACCATTCTCCCCAGTGTAAATCGGGGCAGGGACCCTATTTCTCACGGCGCGCAAATGCTCTATCCAACATGCTATGCAACTCTCTTGTCGCGGCCAATCGTTGACTGGTAATAGCAGCTATCGCTCCCAAATGATGACTCTTTTGGCGAGATCGCCACAGGCCATCACCATTCCGGTGAAATTTATTGGCGGCGCTTTCAAGCCCTGGCCAATTCGCATATACCACGCGGACCTGACAAGCCGCCGCACTGGTTTTGTCCGGATTGGCGCCACGTCACGTTGCGATAAAAACGGGGCGGCGAAGGCAAAGGCATGAAAGCATTGCTGCCTCTTTTCGTATTTGTTGATGCCTGCGGCTGGGAAATCATCAAGAAGGATCCGTTCCTTGCCTCCATCGCTCCCAATCGGCGACGCCTTACATCCGTTTTCGGTTATAGTTCAGCTTGTGTGCCCTCGATTTTATCGGGGCGCCGCCCCGTGGAACATCGGAACTGGAATTATTTCGTGTACGACCCAGCCAATTCCCCGTTTAGGTCTTTGCGCTGCCTTCGCTGGCTTCCATCCGCCCTGACTGGACGAAGAATTTTCCGGCGTCTATTGTCACGGCTGATCAAAAAGAGGCTCAGCTTTCGAGGATACTTCGATCTGTACAATATACCGTTTCAGCACATTTCGCTTTACAATTTCAGCGAAAGAAAAAATCCGTTGCAGCCGGGCGGACTGAATCAGGGGCCCAATATATTTGACTATTTGGCGCAACGACATGTGGACTATTTCGTGAGCGATCCGGGCCGGGAGGAGTTTTTTAACCATACCGCCCTGATGGCCGCGGTCAAGGCCGAACAGATTGACTTTTCCTTTCAGTACTGGCCCGGCCTGGATGGTCTGCTGCACGCTTTAGGGAATCGTTCTCCAGAAATATCGGTCAAATTGCGGGTGTATGAAGATTGGATTGGGCAATTATTGACAGCGGCCCGCGAGCATTACGCCGAAACCCGCCTTTATGTTTTCAGCGATCACGGCATGGCCAATTGCGATATTCTGCTTGACATTAAGAAGGAGATGGAGGCGCTGCCCGTGCGCATCCCTAACGACTATGCGGTGGTTTATGATTCAACGATGGCGCGTTTCTGGTTTTTTAACGACAGGGCGCGAGAGCTTGTGACAAATCGGCTTCAGGAGATTCCCAACGGGCGGATTGTTCCCGATGAGGAATTGAAGGAGTTGGGGGCGTTGTTCCCTGATCGCTATTTTGGCGAGCTAATTTTTCTGGCCAAGGAAGGCGTGTTGATTGTGCCAAGTCACATGGGCGCCCGGCCTATCCGCGGCATGCACGGCTATCATCCCACGGACATCCACAGTTATGCCTCGCTCTGCTCTAACCAGGAAAATATTCCTGAGAACGTCACATCCATAACCGATCTCTTCCAATTGATGACCAGAGACGCGGATTTGGCCAAGGCGCGAAACGTTGCGCCGGGCATGGCGGTCTGCACGGCCGGTCAGGGAACTGACCGATAAGAAGCGCCATAGCGGCTGCCAGGGAATCCGAGGCTTCCACGGCGGCGTTGTTTACAGGTAGAAGTTTTGGGACTGATTTTGGGGTATTGACAGCATGGCGTGAATTGAACTTCGCGCCAAGCTAATCAGCAAGAAATTTTGAGATTCATGAGCAGGAAGTTCACAATAGACGGGAGTGAAGAACTGGAGGATCGCTTGAAGAGTATCTGCGGCCAGGTTCAGCGCGAAATAGCAACATCTATTTCCCCGAAGGCCGTTCAGGCTATCGTTCTCGGAGGAGGATATGGTCGTGGTGAAGGCGGCGTTCTGAAGACCGACGCGGGCGATCAACCTTACAATGACCTGGAATTCTACGTCTTCCTGCGAGGCAACCGTCTTTGGAAGCAATACCGTTACGGAAGGAAATTGCATCACCTTGGTGAGAGTTTGTCGGTTCATGCTGGCGTGCAGGTTGAATTCAAGATCGATTGCATTGAGCGATGGCGTCGCAGTCCGGTTTCAATGTTTAGCTACGACTTGGTCTCCGGGCATCGTATCATTTTCGGAGACGAATCGATATTCCAAGGACTCGAGTATCATTTGAATGCCGAGGCCATTCCTCTTTCTGAAGCGACGCGCCTCATGTTCAATCGCTGCTGCGGATTGCTTCTCTCGCGTGAACTTTTGCGCAAAGGAGTGCTTGCAAGTGAGGAAGCCGATTTTGTTGGCCGCAATTTGGCTAAAATGCAACTTGCGCTGGGTGATGCCGTCTTGACTGCATTCGGCCAATATCATTGGAGCGCCATCGAGCGCCATCGGCGACTGACAGCCTTCACGCCGAATCAATTGCCATCATGGTTGCCTGAAGTGCAGGCCTGTCATGAGGCAGGTCTTGCATTCAAACTGCTCCCGTGCCGCATTTCAAAGTCGGTGGAAGAATTTGATTTGGAACATCGACAATTGACGGAGCTTGCGATGCATCTATGGCTCTGGCTCGAAGGCCGGCGGCTGAAACAACCTTTCGATTCCGTATCCGATTATGCCTTGAGTGAGGTGGATAAGTGTGCGGGAACTTCTGCCTGGCAAAATTATCTCTTGAGCCTGCGCACATTTGGGCCGAAAGCCATGCTCGAGGCGATGTCGTGCCGCTATCCGCGGGGAAGGTTGTTCAATGCATTGGCTCTGCTTTTGTGGAATGCCGAAGCCGCTTCCAAACCTCGCACACTTCGCCGCCTGCAACAGGAACTGCAAACGGATGCCTCGGATTTGGGCAGTCTTGTGAGCGTGTTCAAACGAATTTGGCCTTGCTATGGATGAGAATTACACCCCTTGGCCCGCAGCGCCTGTGAATCTGTCGCTCGACTGGGATAGTGTGCACGTCTGGCTGATTCGTCTCCAAGCGGACGAAGATACTTTGACTCAATTGGCGAGCACGTTGGCGCCGATGGAAAAAAAACGCGCCGAAACATTTCATTTCGACCGGGACCGGAACCGATTCGTGGCAGGACATGGGATGCTGAGAACAATTCTAGCCCGCTATTTGCGCACTGAACCCACCCAGATCTGGTTCGAATATGGTCCTAACGGCAAGCCATTGCTTGGGGGGCAGTTTGCCCGGAGCGGTTTGCAATTCAATTTGGCGCATTGCAAGGATCTGGCGCTTTTGGCTGCGACCCGCGGACGTGTCGTAGGAGTCGATCTCGAAAAGGTTTGCGTCATGGAAGGCGCGGAAGAAATGGCAGCGTGCTTCTGTTCGCCGCAGGAAAAGGCTGAATTCGACTCCTTGCCAGTTGATCAGAAAGATGAGGCTTTCTTCCGTCTCTGGACCCGCAAGGAAGCATGGCTCAAAGCCACTGGCAAGGGCATCGGAGGATCGCTCGACAAGGTGGAGGTTTCGTTCCGGGTGGATGAAACGGCGCGTTTCATCCATTTGCCTGAACAAGCGGGGACTGTCGCCCACGGATGGAAACTGCAGGAATTCATACCGTCGCCGGGATTCGTGGCGGCCTTGGCCTATCCAGGCGAAACCGCCCATCTTTCTTGTTGGGAATATCATCAGGAGGAGCAATTTGAATATGCATAATGCCGACCCATCAATCCAACGGTTCGTTCCAAATCGGCTGCCGATCGCCATCCTGGGTGTGCCCTTTGACAATGTGACGGCCGCCGAAGCAGTGACAACAATAGGACAAATGGTGGCGTCGCGCCGCCCGCATTACCTGGTTACAGCCAACGTCGATTTTCTTGTGCAAGCGCAAGGCGACGCGGAATTGCGACGTATCCTGGCCGAAGCTCATTTGGTGCTTTGTGATGGTACGCCCTTGTTGTGGGCGTCGCGATTGTTGGGAAATCGCCTGCCGGAACGCGTGGCGGGATCGGATTTAGTCCCTGAGCTGTTAAAAGTTGCCGCCCAAAAAAAATATCGCGTGTTCCTGCTAGGCGCCACGCCTGATTCTGTGGAGCAGGCGGTCTCAAGGCTAAATTGCCAATATCCATCCCTGGTCATTGCGGGCCACTATTCGCCGCCGTTCAGGTCGTTGTTGAAAATGGACCATCACGAAATCAAGCGGCGTGTGTGCGAAGCCCAGCCCGATTTATTGTTCGTGGCCTTCGGTTGTCCCAAAGCCGAGAAATGGATTTCCATGCACTATCGCGATCTTGGAGTGCCAGTGGTCGTGGGTGTGGGTGCAACGATTGATTTCCTCGCCGGCCGTGTAAAGCGTGCTCCGCATTGGATGCAGCGGAATGGACTGGAATGGCTCTTCCGCATGGCCTGCGAGCCACGCCGTCTTTTCCGGCGTTATATGAAAGACCTCTGGGTTTTTGGCTGGCGAATCGCAGCGCAGTGGTTGATGCTCCAATTCCTCCCGCGTCTCTGTGGACGAAATGCGAAACATTTGGCTCGACGATGGTGGGATGCCACCAAATGCGTGGGCCGCAATTGCATCGTGGACTTGTCTGGACTTCCTTTTTTTGACAGTACCGATGTCGGCCTTCTTCTGCAGTTGCAGAAGAAATTTCGTGCCGCCGGCCGGCACTTCGTTCTGGCTTCAGCCAGCCCCGGAGTGCAACGAGCTTTGGCCTTAATGGGCCTCAAAGACCATTTTGCCATGGCGCCGGACTTGGCCGCGGCTGAACGCATCATTGAAATGCGGACTGCGGAGGAATTCGCGATGGTCACACGTGGCACGGCGGAAAACACACCCGAACTGGAATGGCATGGAGAAGTCACCGCGGCCAATGCGGGAGAGTTTTGGAGGCACACACAGGAATTGCTGGTTGGCGCGACGGAGCCCAGTCCCGTGGCCATTGATCTGTCGGGCGCGCGATTTATTGACAGCTCCGGTTTGACCATCATGCTACGCCTTCAACAGTGGGCCTGGGGCCGGGGCACAAAAGTAATCTTTACCGGAGCGCGACCGGCAGTGCGGGAAGTTTTGCGCAAGGCCAATCTTGACCAGCTTCTCTTGGGAAAGCCCGAATTGACCGGCGTGATGGCGCATTCGTTTTCGACTTCCTAGAATTGCTCTGTTGTTATGCATGTCGGCCTTTCCACGTCTGTAATTCAACGAGGCCAAAGCGGCATTGCCCAATACGTCTTCGCGCTCACTCGGTCGCTCATCGAACACAGAAAACACGAGTACACTCTTTTTGTTTTGGAGCGGGATTTGGAACTGTTCCAGTTTGCCACAGGCAAGGTTCGGCTGATACCAGTTCCGGAGCATTTCCGGCCTCCTGTGAAAAACATTTTATGGCATCAAACGAAATTGCCGGGATTGGCGAAGCAGCTCCGGCTCGATGTCCTGCACGTGCCAAGCTATCGTCGGATGCTCTGGCCTCGGCCATGCCCGCTTGTCGTAACCATCCATGATCTGGCTCCATTTCACGTCCGCCGAAAATACAGTTGGTCTCGAATGCTTTATGGCCGCGTGGTCGCGCCCCGATTGGCACGGAGGCAGGACCAGATCGTGGCTATCAGTGAGGCGACAGCGCGGGACGTCGCAAGGTTTTTTCGCCCTCCACCCGGGCGCTTGAACGTCATTTACAATGGCCTGGAGCATGGCCGATTTTTCCCCGGCAATTCTCAGGAGGCCAAAGAAGTGAATGCCAAACGATTCGGTCTGGACCGCTCCTTTTTCCTGTACGTGGCGCGGCTGGAGCATCCGGCCAAGAATCACACGCGTCTCATTGCCGCCTTTGATCAATTCAAACGCGAGACCGGTTCAAATTGGCAATTGGCGTTGGCAGGTGGAGATTGGCACGGAGCAAGTCATATACACAAGGCGATCAGCGACTCGCCTTTCACAAAGGAGATCCGATGCCTTGGATTTGTTCCCGATGATCTCCTGGCGGATTTGTATCGGGCGGCCGATGTTTTTGTTTATCCATCCCTTTTCGAGGGGTTTGGCATGCCTCCGATTGAAGCCATGGCTTGCGGATGTCCGGTCATTTCTTCCACGCGCGGATCATTGGGGGAAGTTATTGGAAACGCCGCTGTCCACATTGACCCCGAGGATGTCAATTCCATCGCTGCCCAGCTTCGCCTTCTATCGGCGGATGAGGCGGTTCGGCGCCAATGGCGCGTTGCAGGCTTTGCCCAGGCAGCGCGGTTCAATTGGGTCAATACGGCCGCGGAAACCGTAAAAGTCTATGAGCGCGCCGTCAAGCAGGGCAGAAGCTATTTGCCAACTTCGTCAAGTAATCAGACACCGGTGGAAAAAGGAGCCGGTCAATCCATGAGCGCTCTTGTTAGGTAAATTACCTGATACGGGTTAGTCCCTATTCAGCCATCCGCGAAAATGTCTATGCTGGCAGCAATTTAAAATAGATGCAACAAGCTCTTCATGATGCGTTCACGGCGCGGGCCATCGAACGTAACGACGCCATTGCGGTTAACCTGGCGGAGAAAACCTTGACCTACCGCCAATTGGACGAGCGATCCAATCGATTGGCGGCCCGGCTCCGATCTCTGGGAGTTCAGGCTGAAGTGCCGGTCGCTCTTTATCTTGACCGCTCTTTGGAAATGGTTATGGCGATTCTTGGCGTGCTTAAGGCCGGTGGCTGCTATGTCCCTATCGACCTTGCCTATCCAAAAGATCGAGTGACCTTCATGCTGGAGGATGCCGCCGCCAACATATTATTGACACAAGAAAACCTCGTTTCTTCATTGCCCGCCAATTCCGCCAGGATTCTTTGCATGGATTCCGACTGGCCGGACATCGCCAAGGAGTCATCTTCGCCTCAGCCCAGCGGCGCGACCGGCAATAATGCTGCGTATATCATCTACACTTCCGGGTCGACCGGGAAACCCAAAGGAGTGGTGGTGACGCATCACAATGTTTTGCGCCTGCTTCAACAAACATCGCATTGGTACGGATTCAACGCGGATGATGTCTGGCCGCTCTTTCACTCCTACGCATTTGATGTCTCAGTGTGGGAACTGTGGGGCTCGTTGCTTAACGGCGGCCGGTTGGTCATTGTGCCATATTTGGTCACTCGTTCGCCGTCTGACTTCTACGAATTGCTGGCGCGTGAAAAAGTCACAGTTCTTAATCAAACACCGTCGGCGTTCCGGCAATTAATCTGGGCCGAAACCAAGGCGGCGACCCGTTTGGAATTAAATTTGCGCTTCGTGATTTGCGCGGGCGAAGCGTTGGAATTGCAAAGCTTGAAACCGTGGTTTGAAGTTCACGGGGACCAACGTCCGCTGGTGGTAAACATGTACGGCATCACCGAGACCACCGTTCATTCCACGTATCGTCCAATTACCGTCAAGGATTTGACCAGTGGCGTTGGCAGCGTGATCGGCGTCCCGATTCCAGACCTGCAAATTTATTTGGTAGATGAACAACTCAAGCCCATCCCGCAAGGGGTCGTGGGGGAGATTTGCGTGGGCGGCGATGGTGTGGCGCGCGGTTACTTAAATCGAGACGATTTGACCTCCAAGCGGTTCATACCTGATCCGTTTTCCAACAAGCTTGGCGCTCGGATGTACCGCAGTGGAGACCTTGCCCGCTATTCGGAAAGTGGGGAATTGGAATACCTGGGCCGTATGGATCATCAGGTCAAGATTCGCGGTTTCCGCGTGGAATTGGGCGAGATCGAGTCGGCTTTGAATCGCCATCCGGCGATCCGGGAAAGCGTGGTGCTGGCGCGCGAGGAAAGTGAAGGCGACAAGCGATTGGTGGCCTACATTGTTCCCAAGGCAGCGGCCCCGACAGTCTCGGAATTGCGCGAATATCTGGGCCAAATCATCCCAGAGTACATGATTCCGGCCCGGTTCATTGTATTGACTGCATTGCCATTGAATACCAATGGAAAGGTTGATCGCCGAGCACTGCCTGTTCCAGATGACGCCCGACCGGCCCTCGATAAAAGCTTCACGCCGCCTCGCAATGAAGCTGAACAAAAGTTGGCCCGCATTTGGAGCGAAGTGTTGGGCGTGGCGCAAGTTGGAGTTTTGGATAACTTTTTCGAGCTGGGCGGGGACTCAATACGCAGCATCTCCATTCTTTCCCGCGCACAAGAACAGGGCCTGACCCTTTCGCTTCAACAGATGTTTCAGTATCCGACAGTGGCCGGGATGGCGGCCTGTGCTGTCTCAGGAGCCCCAGCGGACCAACGGCAACCGAGCCGTCCTTTCGATCTCATTTCCTCCGACGATTGCGAACGTCTTCCCGAAGACGTCGAAGATGCCTACCCCGTGGCGCGCCTTCAGTTGGGAATGTTCTATCATAATGAACTGAATCCGGCCTCGGCTGTTTACCATGATGTCTTCAGTTTCCGGATTGAAACAGCTTTTGACCGCGACAAATTGACAGACTCTCTCAGCCATCTCGTGCAGCGCCACCCGATCTTGCGCACGTCATTTCACTTGGCGGGCTTTAACGAGCCACTGCAATGGGTGCATCGTCAAGCGCGCTTTCGCTTGACAGTCGATGACTTGCGAACTTCCACTCCAGCCGGGCAGGATAAGGCGCTGGCGGAATGGATTGAGCGGGAAAAGCGAGCGCCCTTTGACCGGACCGTCGCGCCGTTGGTCCGTTTTCATGTGCAATGGCGCGGGGATGAGTCGTTCCAATTTATCGTCAGTTTTCACCATGCCTGCCTTGATGGCTGGAGCCTCGCGGCCATTCTGACTGAAATTTTTCAAGACTATGCTGTGTTGCGGCGGGGGGAGGAACAGATTATTCCGCCGCCTCGTGTCACTTATAGAGACTTCGTGGCGTTGGAGAAACAATCCACCGCGGCGGAAGACTCACGTCGCTATTGGACGGAGAAGTTGGCGAACACCGCGTTGCAGGCGGTTCCGCGCTGGCCTAAATCCATGTGCGCGGGTGGCCTGGAGCAAAACCGCGGGCCCGAGATTCACGTTGAGCCGGCCGTTTTGCAGGGTTTGAAGAACTTGGCGCGGCAGGCGGGCGTTCCTTTGAAAACTGTCCTGCTGGCCGCGCATCAGCGGGTCATGAGCCTGTTATACGGGCAAACCGATGTCACCAGCGGATTGTTGTGCAATGGCCGGCCCGAAGAACTGGACGGCGAAAAGGTGATCGGTCTTTTTCTAAATACCCTGCCGTTGAGGGTCAGATTGATCGGCGGTCGCTGGATTGACCTGGTGCAGCAATGTTTCGCCGCCGAGCGGGACCTGGCGCCCCATCGACGTTTTCCCTTGGCAGAAGTCCAGAAATTGCTGGGTGGTCGTCCGGCCTTTGAGGCCGCGTTCGATTTTGTCCAATTTCACGTCTATAACGAATTGCCCGGCGGCATTGATCTTCGCGAAGGCAGTTACTTCGAGGCGAACGATTTGACGGCTTTCACTTCTTTCATCCTCGCCGCCAGTGGAGAGCATTTGGAGTTTCATATTGACTTCGATCCAAATAAGCTCTGTCGCCGGCAAATCGAGGAGATGTCCGAATATTACACCAATACGTTGCGTATCATTGCGGCGGCACCGGAAAGCCGTTACGAAGCTTTCTGTCCAATGAGCGAGGCGGAAAAGACGCGCCTCTTGGCGGGCTGGAACAAAACAGAGGAAGAGTATCCGCGTTCTGAACCTATCCACAGATTGTTTGAACGATGCGCCGAAGTTCATCCGTTGAAGACCGCGTTGGTTTCGCAAAATGAAAAGTGGAGTTATCGTGATTTGAATCGCCGGGCCAACGACGTCGCACAAAAATTAATTGCGCTGGGCGCAGGGCCAAATGTGCTCGTGGGAATTTGCATGGAACGCAACGCCAGCATGGTGGCTGGACTGCTGGGTATTCTCAAAGCTGGAGCCGCTTACGTGCCGCTGGATCCCGCTTTTCCGCGAGACCGGCTGGCATTCATGCTGAGTGACGCGAAAGTCAAGGTTCTCCTGGCCGAAAACGCGTCTCTGGAGGCCATTCCGCTTACGGATGCAAATGTCATTTGCATGGACACGCTCGATTATCAAAGATTGGAAGGCAACGGAGAGCTTTCGCAACCGGACGACCTTGCTTACGTAATCTACACCTCGGGTTCGACCGGAAATCCCAAAGGGGTCCAGGTCACTCATGGCGCAGTGGTGAACCTTTTAACTTCTGCCGGCAAGACCATTGCGTTCGCGCCGGAAGACAAGCTGCTCAGCGTGACAACACTTTCTTTCGACATCGCTGCGTTGGAGATTTTCCTGCCGTTAATTTCCGGCGGGCAACTCATTTTAGCTTCGCAGCAGACAGCCCCTGATGGAACTATGCTGGCGGACCTTATTGCCTCATCCCAAGCGACCGTCATGCAGGCTACGCCGACAACGTGGCGCTTGTTGATCGAGTCCGGTTGGAAAGGAAACAAGGAATTGCGTGTTCTCTGCGGAGGCGAGGCCCTCTCCCGAAGCCTGGCTGATGCGTTGACAGAACGTGTCAGGAAAGTTTGGAATTTTTACGGCCCGACCGAAACAACAATTTGGTCCACGGCTTGGGAAGTGGTTCCGGATGTGCCCGTCGCCATCGGCCGGCCCTTGGCCAATACCCAACTATACATACTGGACAGCCAGCTTCACCCCGTCCCCGTTGGCGTTGCCGGCGAACTTCACATTGGCGGACATGGCCTCGCCCGCGGTTATTTGGGCCGGCCCGAATTGACGGCCGAGAAATTCATTGTCAACCCATTCAGTCAAGACAAACAAAGCCGCCTTTATAAAACCGGTGATTGGGCTCGGTACCTGCCCGATGGCACGGTGGAATGTCTTGGCCGGATGGACCATCAAGTCAAGATTCGCGGCTTCCGCATCGAGTTGGGCGAAGTCGAAACGGCGTTGCGCCAATATGCGGATATTGCGAATGCCGTGGTCACCGCGCGAGAGGACGCCGCCGGTGAAAAACGTCTGGTCGGTTATCTGGTGCCGAAGAACGGACCTCCGTCAGTCGGAGAATTGCGCGAGTTCATTCGCACCAAATTGCCCGCCTACATGGTTCCGACGCATTTCGTCATGATGAGTGAATTCCCATTGACTCCCAATGGAAAAATTGACATGCGCAAGTTGCCCGCGCCGGAAGGGACGCCTCTAGCTCGTAACTATGTTGCGCCGAGAAATGACCACGAAAGGGCGCTGACAGAAGTGTGGCAGGAAGTGCTTCGACTCGGCCAAATCAGTATAGAAGATGATTTCTTCGAGTTGGGTGCGGATTCACTTTCGGCCACCAGGGCTTTTGCGCGAATCAACCGCCGGTTCGGCATTGATCTCCCTTTGCGTGCGATTTTTGAGAACCCCACCGTGGCTGGGATGGCAGGACTCGTGCAAAATGCCCAGATTGGGTCAGAGTCCCGCCCGAGCATGACGCGCCGCCGTTCGCGAGTCGTGAAAACGGATGGCTAACCGGGTAGGGTAGTTTCCTCTGAAGGCGTGGGTTTTCACCTACTGCCAGGCCCGCATACGAAACCGTAGTCTCAACATCGTGCAGGACCAACCGGCTCAACAAATGGCAGGCGTGCTCCCCTTGTCATGGCCACAAGAGGGACTGTGGTTTGTCGAGCAAGCATCGCCTGGCACTGCCGCTTATAACATCGCCGAGGGTTGGTGGTTGAAGGGCTTTCTGGATGCATCCGCTTTGCAACGCAGCCTTGACGAAATCCTGCGCCGTCACGAGACGTTGCGGACCGCCATTGGCGCCAAGGGTGGAAAACCGTGTCAAATCGTTTTCCCGCCGAAACCGTTTCCCATGAGTTTTGTCGATTTGCGTTCCCATGACCGAGCCGAGGCTGAAGCGGAGACGCTGGCAGGACGGGATGCGCGCCTCGCCTTCGACTTGACAGAAGAACCGCTCATGCGGGTCAGTCTTTTTCGAACCAGTGACCAAAAGCACTTGATGGTGGTCAATATGCACCACCTCATTTCAGATGGTTGGTCGGTGGGTGTATTTATCCGGGAGTTGGCTTCACTCTATGCCGCCTACACCGCTGGCCAGTCAGCCAGCCTGCCTAAGTTGCCCGTTCAGTACGGCCACTTCGCCCTTTGGCAGCGAGAAATGGGGCAGGGCCATTGCTTGCAGGAAAACCTGGATTATTGGAAAAAACAGTTGCAAGGGGCTCCGCCGTTACTGGCATTGCCGGAGGACCGGTCGCGGCCGGCGGTGGCAACACATCGCGGTGCGGCTTTGTTTTTCACCTGGCCGGAATCCTTGAGCGCAGGCTTGAAGGAATTGGCGCGAAAGGAAGGTGTGACCGTATTTCAGGTCTTGCTCGCGGCCTTCAACATTTTGTTGCAGCGAAGCACGCTCCAGGACGACATTGTGGTCGGTTCCCCCTTCGCCGGTAGAGAGGAGATGGAAACGGAAGAGTTAATTGGCTTCTTCGTCAACACTCATGCCTTGCGGACAAATCTGTCTGGAAACCCAACCTTTACTGAATTGCTCGCCCGCATCCGGGAAGTCACTCTGGGTGCAAGCGCCCATCAGCAAGCGCCTCTTCATCACATTGTCCGAGCACTTGGCGCCGATAGAAACCCGGCCGCCCATTCGCTGTTCCAAGTCGTATTCGGACTGCAACGGGATTTCGCCGAAGGCTGGTCACTGCCGGGAATGACCGCCAACCACGTGGACATGGACAATGGCGGGTCGAAATTTGACCTGGCAGTTTTGGCCACCGAGGCCAGCCGGCATTGGCGGTTACGCTTTGAATACAGCAGCGATTTATTTGACTCCGCCACGGTGGAGCGATGGGGCCGGCAATTCCGCACACTGGTGGAGAATATTATTGCGGAGCCGTGCCTGCACATTTGCGAATTCGCTCTGGATACGCCCGAAGAGCGGCGACAAGGCCTGGCGCGGGGCCTGGGCCTGGCCACGCCCTACGAGAGGGATCTGTGCGTCCACGAGATTTTTGAGACCCAAGCGGCCAAAAATCCGGCCAGTGTGGCCTTGAGTTGGGAAGATGGCCAGATGACCTACAGCGAATTGAATCAACGGGCCAATTTACTGGCGGCGCGCTTGCAGGAGGCGGGTGCGGGCGTGGATACAGTGGTCGGACTTTGCCTGGAGCGTTCGACCGAGACGATCGTTTGCCTGCTGGCCATTCTTAAAACCGGCGCCGCTTATTTGCCCCTGGATCCTGCCAACCCAAAATCGCGCAATGCGATTATGCTGGAAGACGCCCAGGCAAGATTAGTTTTGACACTTGGTAATGTAGTTTCGGGAAACCTCGAACAGAGTCTTTGTATTGACGCGTTGAATTGGCCATCGGAAGGAAAAGTCCGCAACGCAGCGACACGCGGCGCGAAAGCCAGCGATGTCGCCTACATTATGTACACGTCCGGTTCAACCGGCCGGCCGAAGGGAGTGGCTGTTCCGCATCGCGGCATTACCCGGTTGGTTCGACACACCGACTATATTCAGTTTGGATTCACCGATGTTTTTCTGCAATTGGCGCCGATTTCATTTGATGCCTCAACTTTCGAGATTTGGGGAGCACTGCTCAACGGCGCCCGGCTGGTCATTCATCCGCCGCAAATGCCGTCGCTGGAGGAGTTAGGCCGGTTTATTGAGCGCCAAAAAATAACAACGTTGTGGCTGACCTCGGGCTGGTTTACTCAAATGGTGGATAATCAACTGGAGAGCCTCCAGGGCCTTCGATTCTTGCTGGCGGGCGGGGAGTCGTTATCGGTCCCGCATGTGCTCAAGGCCTCGCGCGAGTTGCGGAATTGCCAATTGGTCAACGGCTACGGTCCCACTGAAGGCACCACGTTCACCTGCTGTTACCGGGTCCCGCGGAATTGGGCGGGACGCGATTCAGTGCCTATTGGCCGGCCTATTGCCAACACTCACGTTTACATTCTCGATGCTTCCCAGAATCCATCTCCGGAAGGTGCGATCGGGGAACTGTATATCGGAGGCGACGGTGTGGCTCGCGGTTATGTGGATCGTCCGGAATTGACTAATGCGAAGTTCGTGACCACTCCTTTTGCGAAAGAACCCCTTTATCGGACAGGCGATCTGGTGCGTTGGCTGCCTGACGGCAACATTGAATTCGTGGGACGCCAGGACGAGCAGCTCAAAATTCGCGGCTTTCGCGTGGAACCAGGGGAGGTCGAGGCTGCGCTTACAAACCATCGGGCGGTGCGTGAGGCTGTCGTGGTGGCGCGCGATGACCATTCCGGGACCAAACACTTGGTTGGCTACGTTGTCCTCCGTCCGGGCGCCTCCGTGACGAATCTGCAATTTCGAGAATATCTGGCCGCGCAACTTCCCTCTTACATGGTGCCTTCTCACGTCGTGCCGTTGGAAAAACTGCCTTTAACGACTAACGGCAAAGTGGATCGGCGTATCTTGCCTGTGCCGGAAAATTTTCAAACCGAGGCGGCGGGTGTGTTCGCAGCGCCCCGGAGCGCGACCGAAATTTTGCTGGCTGAAATATGGCGGGAAATTCTCCAATGCGACCAACTTGGCATTGACGATAATTTTTTCCATCTGGGTGGCCATTCGTTGCTGGCGACACAAATTGTTTCGCGCGTCGCAAGGGCGCTGGGGGTGGAATTGCCGGTCCGGGTGGTTTTTGAATCGCCGACCATCGCCGCCATGGCGCGCGTGGTGGATGCGTCCGAACGCCATCCAGAGATCCGCACCAAGGTCACGGCCCGTTTAGACGCACCCTCGCGCGCCCAAAGAGTCTTGGATTCCCTGGATGACCTGTCCGACAATGAAGTTGAAGAACTTTTGCTGGAACTGGAAGAAGAGGAGCTCAAATGACGAACAATTTTGTCGAAGCTACCCCTCCTGTCTCGGCCAAGGAAAAACGGGCCCGGCTGGCCGAACGATTGCGCGCGGCGTCCAAACGCGAGATGCGCAGCCCGCTCTCCTTTGCGCAGCAACGCCTGTGGTTTCTTGACCAGCTTGTCCCAAATAGCCCCCTTTACAATGTGCCCTGGGCGGCTCGGCTGATTGGCACACTGAATGTTCCCGCGCTGGAAAAGGCGTTGCAAAGTATTGTCGCGCGCCATGAGACCTTGCGCACCCATTTTGAATGCCACGGAGAGACGCCCGAGCAAGTAGTCTCAAGTCACTTTGAATTCCACCTGCGGGTGGTAGAAGCGCCTACTTCGGCGGAGGCCGGGGGCGCGATTCGCAAGGAAATCAAGCGGCCCTTCAATCTTACGGCCAGGGAGCCATTGCTGAGAGCAACGCTTGTTCGAGTTTCTGCGAATGAACATGTGTTGGCCCTTTGCCTTCACCATATTGTGGCGGATGAGTGGTCGCTAAAGGTTTTGTACAGCGAATTGGAGGAATTTTACAAAGCGGAAATCGAGAAACGCAACGCCCGCCTGCCGGAACTTCCCATTCAATATGCCAATTACTCCACCTGGCAGCGCGACTGGCTCAATGGCGGATCGCTCCAGCAGCAACTGCGCTTTTGGAAAGAGCAGCTCCAGGGCAAACCACCTTTGACCGAAATATTGACGGACAAGCCGCGTGGCGCCGCACCCACATTCCACGGCCGCACATTGAGCCGTCGTATGAACGCAGATTTGGGGCCGCGACTGAAACAATTGGCCGCCGCTAAGGAAGCGACGCTCTTCATGGTCTTGGTCTCGGCCTTCAAAGTGCTCGTTCACCGCTACACCGCCCTGGAGGACATCATCATCGGCACACCTGTGGCTGGTCGAACGCGCGTGGAGACCGAGGGGCTTCTCGGATTCTTCGTCAATACGCTGTTATTGCGGTCAAATCTGGCCGGGGATCCAACGTTCGGGGAATTGCTCAATCACGTTCGCGGCGTGGCCTTGGGAGCTTTCGCGAATCAAGATTTGCCATTCGAGAAAGTGGTGGAGGCGCTGCGGCCTGAACGTTCATCCAGTCATTTGGCTTTCACCAACATCATGTTTGCCCTTCAAGGGCGGACCGTGGAAAGCGCCTCATTGCCGGGATTGAAGGTCGAATGGCTCGATGTCGATACCGAGACGGCGAAATTCGACATAACCTTCGTCGTCCAGGACTTCGACCGCGGCCTCACGGCTAGAGTCGAGTATAATTCCGACCTTTTCTCAGCAGACACCATGGAACGGCTGCTGGGGCAATTTGAGAATCTGCTGAACGGAATCGCCGCCCATCCCGCGCAACATATTTCCGAACTGCCCCTGTTGGGAGAAGTGGAGCACCAGCAGTTGCTCGTGGAATGGAATGACAATGCCAGCGATTATCCGAGTCATTTATGCATTCATGAACTTTTCGAGGCGCGCGTTCAAAAATCGCCCGCAGCGGTCGCCGTCGTTTTTGGTGAAGAATCGTTTACGTATGACCAACTTAATGCGCGGGCCAATCAGTTGGCCCATTGCCTCCGCAAACACCAGATCGAACCAGGAGCGCCCGTGGCCATCTGCATGGAAAGATCAGCCCAGATCATTGTGGGCTTGCTGGCAATTCTCAAGGCGGGCGGCGCCTACGTCCCATTGGATCCACGCTATCCCAAGGAGCGGTTGTCTTTCATGCTGGACGATTCTCGGACATCTGTATTATTGACTCAACAGAATCTGCTCCCGCACCTGTCGCACCGCGGTGTCAAAACAATCTGCCTGGACTCGGATAGCGGCTTGATTGCCAGTGAGAGCCCCGAGAATCTTCCCAACACGGCCACCCCTGAGGACGTGGCCTATATCATTTATACTTCCGGCTCGACGGGTCAGCCGAAAGGCGTCGCCGTGCCGCATCGCGGAGTCAATCGCCTGGTCCTCAACACCAATTATATCCACTTGGATGAAACGGACCGCATCGCCCAGGTCTCAAATATGTCATTCGACGCCGCGACATTTGAAATTTGGGGAGCCTTGCTCAATGGCGGACAGTTGAGAGGAATCGCCGCCGATGTGGCTCTGTCGCCGGTGGATTTTGCCCGCGAGCTTGGCGAACAGGGCATCACGGCGATGTTTCTTACGTCTGCTCTTTTCAGTCAATTGGCCAGTGAAGTTCCCGGCGCATTTGCCACTTTGCGTACGGTGATTGCCGGCGGCGAAGCATTGGATCCGAAGTGGGTTCGCGCTGTCCTGAAGGATCGTCCACCCTTGCGACTGGTCAACGGTTATGGGCCGACAGAAAACACCACGTTCACTTGTTGCGCCCTTTTGAGTGATGTTCCCGAAAGCATGGCCAGCGTCCCGATCGGGCGTCCGATTTCAAATACGCAAGTTTATATATTGGATGCGCACCGCCAACCCGTTCCCATTGGTGTGCCCGGCGAGTTATATGCGGGTGGAGACGGATTGGCCCGGGGCTATTGGAATCGGCCGGAATTGACGGGCGAGAAATTCATCTTGCACCAATTCTGCAAGGACGCCCCATGCCAGTCTCTTTATCGCACCGGCGATCTCGCCCGCTATTTGCCGGACGGAAATATCGAATTCCTGGGTCGGATCGATGGCCAGGTGAAAATTCGTGGTTTCCGCGTGGAATTAGGGGAAATCGAGGCCATTCTCGGCCGGCACAGTGGCGTTCGGGAATGCGTTGTCAAAGTCTGTGGGACGGGTGCGGGGCAAACACGGTTGGTGGCCTACTTTGTCGCCGCCGGCAAGCGCGTTCCAAAGTCCGATCAACTGCGCAGCTTTCTCGGCAACCAATTGCCTGACTACATGGTCCCGTCCGCCTTTGTGCAAATGGACGCTCTTCCGCTGACCCCCAATGGCAAAGTGGACAAGCGAGCGCTGCCGGAGCCGGATCATGCTCGGCCGACCCAAGAAAGAAAATACGCATCGCCCAGGGACGCCATTGAGTTGGAATTGACAAAGATTTGGGAAGAAGTTCTTGGCGTCGAGCCAATCGGGATCGAAGATCAATTCTTTGATTTGGGCGGCCACTCACTTCTGGCCGTGCGGGTAGCGGCGCGAATCGAGAAATCATTCGGTCGAAAGCTGCAATTGGGCGCCATTTTCACCGCGCCGACCATCGAAAAGTTTGCCGCTCTAATTCGGGAGGAGATGCGGGAAAGCAGCGTGACGACCGGCACGTCGCTGGTGGAACTTCAAACCAAGGGCGGGAAACCGCCTTTGTTCCTGGTGCATGGCGCGGGCGGCGGCATGTTTTGGGGTTACGTGAATCTGGCGCGGCGGCTCGGCGTCGATCAGCCGGTCTATGGCCTCAGTTCGCGCGGTTTGGATGGACGCGCAGAACTCGAAACCATCGAGGAGATGGCCGCGCAGTATGTAAATGATTTGCGGGTGGTCCAACCGCGCGGACCTTATTATCTGGGCGGTTATTGTTTCGGTGGGAATGTGGCCTACGAAATGGCGAGGCAACTCGAATCCAAAGGCGAAAAAGTCGCGCTGCTGGCTCTGCTCAATTGCGCTCCTCCCAATTCAGGCTACATGCGGCCGTGCTGGACGCCGCTGTGGTGCATGCGTTTTGTGCGCAATTTATTTTACTGGGTTGAATATTGCCGGCAGTGGACTGTCCCGCAACGCCGGGACTTCCTGCGCTGGAAATTGAGGCGGCTCAAGCATTGGTTCGTGTTGCGCATGGGTTTGGGACGATCCGACGCGCCGCCCGTAGAGGCCGAAAATTTAATTGATCTCGAATCGTTGCCGGAACAGCAGCGGGATTTGTGGCAGAGCCACATCCGTGCATTGATGAGGTTCCATCCGCAACCTTATGCGGGCCCGGTCCATTTGTTCCGAAGTCCTGGCCATCCCTTGTGGTGCTCATTCGAACCGGATTACGGCTGGGGCGAATTGACCCGGCAAGGAGTTGTCATCAGCGTCATACGAGGGACGCATGAAAAAATCCTCGAAGAACCGTGGGTTGACGAAACCGCTATGGAAATGAAGAAAGTTCTCGAACAGAGCAGGGAAGATGACCTGGTGTTTTGGAAACGGGAACTCGCAGGCGCGCCCTTACAGATTGAGCTGCCGACGAATAAAACTCGCCCGACCGTGCGGGCTCATGCCGTCGGCGTGGAAACGCGTCCGCTTCCCAAGACTTTAACGGCCCGCATGAAAGGCGCGGACCCCTCGATTCTTGCGCTGACAGCTCTCAATCTGGTCATTTACCGCTACACAGGGCAGGAGGACTTTTTAGTCGGGCTGCAAACGGGAGGAGATCAAGGCCCGGAGAATGTCGTGCCGGTCCGCGCGAGTTTGACGGGAAACCCGACCGGCCGCGAGTTGCTGAATCGCGTGCGCGCGGCCAAGACGGCAGCACTGCAACATGCAGACCTGCCCTTGCGGAACCTGGTGGCTGAATTTTGTCCAACGCCTGATCCGGCTTATCATCCGCTGGTCCAAATCTTCTTTTCGCGCGGCTTAAGAAAAGCGCCGGAAGGATTCGACATCCGGTTTTGTCTTATTGACAGCGAGGACAGTTCCACCATGCGCCTCGAATATGCAGCCGGCTTGTTTGATCAGGCCTCCATTCAACGGATGCTGGGCCACCTGGAGATGGCGCTGCAGGGCGTCGTCGAAGGACCGGAACGGCCTCTCGCCGGTTTATCGATCCTCACGGCTGCGGAAGAGAATTTGCTCCTGCGGGAATGGAACAAAACGGAAACGGAGTATCCGCGGCAAAAGACCTTGTTTCAGCTATTTCAGGAGCAAGTTGCGCGAACACCGGCCGCCGAGGCGCTGGTGTGCGGAACGAAACGATTTACCTATCGCGAACTTTCCGAGCGGGCGACGCGAGTGGCGAAACATTTACGAACTTTGGAGGTGGGGAACCAGTCACTGGTTGGCATTTGTCTGGAGCGATCCGAGGATATGGTGGCGGGGATTCTTGGAACGCTTCAGGCGGGTGGGGCCTACGTGCCATTGGATCCGGCGTACCCGAAAGCGCGTCTGGCCTTCATCGCCCAGGACGGAGATTTGCGGGTGATATTAACCCGGAAAAAATTACGCGAACTTCTTCCGGCCACAGAGACGCCCTTATTATGTATTGAAGATCTCCCATCAAACGATGAGCGGCCCGCGCCAGAGCCCCTCTCTGGCCCAGGCGATTTGGCCTATGTCCTATATACCTCCGGCTCGACCGGACAACCTAAAGGTGTCGCCTTGGAAAATCGGAGCGCCGTTGCTTTCGTTTCCTGGGCGAAGGAAGTTTTCAGGCCGGAGGAGCTGGCCGGTGTGCTGGCCGCTACGTCGATTTGCTTTGACCTTTCGGTGTTTGAACTTTTTGTGCCCTTGACATGCGGAGGCAAAATCATTTTGGCTGACAATGCCTTGGCGCTTCCGGGATTGCCCGCGGCGAATGAAGTTACCTTGGTTAATACCGTTCCTTCGGCCATCCGGGAGTTGCTGCGCATTAACGGCGTGCCGGCGTCGGTTCAAGTCGTCAATTTGGCGGGCGAACCTCTGGGGACGCCGTTGGTGGAACAGATATACCGGGAAACCGCTGTCAAGAAAGTTTATGACCTTTACGGTCCCACTGAAACCACCACCTATTCCACTTTTACCCTGCGGCAGCCGGGTGAGCCTCCGACTATCGGACGTCCGCTGTCCAATGAACAAATCTACATTCTTGACAAACAAATGCAGCCGGCGCCGGTAGGGATTCCGGGAGACTTGTACATAGGCGGAGCCGGGTTGGCGCGCGGTTATTTGAATCGTCCTGAAATGACCGCGGAGCGCTTTTTAACGAATCCATTCCAGAAGGAGGCCCGCATTTACAAGACGGGCGACATCGCCCGCTGGCGCGAGGACGGAAACCTGGTGTTTATGGGGCGGTCCGACCATCAGGTCAAGATTCGCGGCTTTCGCATCGAATTGGGCGAGATCGAATCTTCCCTCAAAAGTCATCCGGCAATAGCGGATACGATTGTCATCGCTCGCGAAGACCGGCCCGGCGAGAAACGTCTGGTCGCTTACGTGGTGGTTCGCCAGGAAGAAAATGTGGCCTCTGAGGAATTGCGGCGAACGATTAGGGAGAAGCTCCCGGAATTCATGACGCCCTCCTCCTTTGTTTTCCTGCCAAAATTGCCGTTGACGCCGAACGGCAAGGTGGATCGTCAAGCGTTGCCTGCGCCCCAAGTGGAACCAAGGGACGCCGACAGCGACTTTGTTGCGCCTCGAACCGATTCGGAGTCGCAAGTGGCTGCCATCTGGAGCGAAGTCCTTGGCTTGAGCAAGATTGGCGCAACTGATAATTTCTTTGAGCTTGGCGGGCACTCGTTGCTGGCGATCCAAGTCGTTTCTCGGCTGCGCGAGAACTTCAGCGTCGAAGTGCCGTTGTCGTGCTTATTTGAGGCGCCGACGGTGGAGGAGTTGACCGCCGGGTTAAATGCGGGCCGATGGAAAACCAGTGGCAGCCCCGTTCCGCCACTGGAACCGATTTCTCGCGATAAAGTTTTGCCGGCCTCGTTCATCCAGGAGCAACTATGGTTTCTTAACCAGTTGGAACCAGCCAGCGATGCTTACAACGTTCCTGCGGCCATGCGGTTCAAGGGACGCCTGGATTTAAAAGCACTCCAGCAATCATTTGACATGATTGTGCAACGTCACGAGTCGCTGCGCGCCACCTTTCACTTTGTGGAAGGAAATTTAACGCAGACCGTGGCTCCGTCGCTTGCTGTGCAGATTGCCGTGATGGAACTGGAGGGGGGAGCCGAAGCTCGGCTGATGGAACTGCTCCAGGAAGAAACCCGTCCGCCATTCGACTTGGAACACGGTCCGCTTGTTCGGGCCAGAATCGTACGAATCAGCGAATTGGATCATGCCATGGTCATTATCATGCACCACGCCGTGACGGATGGTTGGTCGTTGGACGTTCTTTTCCGCGAGTTGGAAGCGAACTATCGATCGCTTGCTCCGGGCGGGACTGCGCCGGTGTTGTCTCCATTGTCAATTCAACATGCCGATTACGCCCAGTGGCAGCGTGGCTGGATGCGCGGAAATGTGTTGGACAAGCAGTTGGCATATTGGAAGGACAAATTGGCCGGCGCGCCGCTGGAGGTGGATTTGCCTGGCGATTCCATCGAGAAACCGTGGCTCTTCTCTAAAGCCGCCCGCCACACGATCGAACTGCCTGACGATATTCGCAGCGAAGTCCACCAGCTTGGCCAAGGCGAAGGCGGCACAACTTTTATGGTTTTATTGGCCGCGTTGGCCATCACCTTGCACAAATGGACCGGCCAAACGGACATGGTTCTTGGCACTGTTGTCGCCGGTCGCCACCGCAAGGAAATCGAACGCCTTATCGGTTGCTTCATGAACTTCCTCCCGTTGCGCGTCAAAGTCTCCGGATCAGAAACGGGCCTGGAAGTGTTGCGCGCGGTCAAAGCGGAAGTGATCGAAGGCCAGACTCATCAAGACTGCCCCTTCAAAAACATCGTCGAATCTCTCAAGATCGAGCGCCGTCCGGGTCGCAACCCGCTCTACAACGTCGCACTTTTGTGGCAAAATATCCCATGCGTGCCACATTTGGGCGCCGGCCTGGAATGCAGCCCCATCGACTTACCGGTGGATACGGCCCTGCTGGATTTGCGTTTTGAAGCGAACGAGACTGCGTGGGGGATTGCGCTCACGTGTGAATACAAATCGCACTTGTTCGATGCCGCCACCATCGAACATCTGCTGGATTCCTTCCGCGCCGTCGTCGAAATGTTGACGAACTCTCCGCACACCAAATTGGACAATTTCGAGTTGAAAGAGGGACTCCGCCAAGTACATCCCCAAACCATCGCTGTTTGCGGCACCTTTACGACAGAGCCCCTGGAAGAGCCGTTGCGGTTTTGGCTCGATGAATTGGAGATTCCGGGCCGAATTCAGTTCGCGTCTTTCGATCAAGTATTCCAACAGTTGCTGGATCCGAACAGCGTTTTAGCCGCAAACCGGCATGGACTGAATGTTCTCCTAATCCGCTTAAACGATTGGGAATCTCAGGCCGGAACTTCTGAACATCTCGCTGCATCGACTTTTGGCCACGCTATCAAACATAATGCCGATGAATTCGTGCGCGCACTCCAATCCGCTGCGGCGCGGGGCGGGGCGCCGATGCTGGTCTGCTTTTGTCCACCGTCCAAAGTCGCTGCCAACGACCGATCAAAGTCACAAGCATTGACGGAACTGGAATTGGACCTGACAAAGGCGCTTGGGAAGATCAATGGCGTCTATGTTACAACCACCGCTGAATTGTCGGCTCGATACCCGGTGGCGGATTATGACGATCCCGCTGGCGAAGAACTCGGGCATATACCGTACACTCCGGTTTTCTTCACCGCCCTGGCCACTTTGATCGCCCGCGAATTCCGTGCCTTGCACCAACCCGCTGCAAAAGTCATCGTCCTGGATTGCGATCAAACACTGTGGGCCGGCGTGTGCGGAGAAGACGGCTCCTGCGGCATCCGACTCGACCCGCCGCGCCGGGCGCTGCAACAATTCATGCTCCGGCAGCGTGAATCAGGAAAATTGCTCGCCATTTGCAGCAAGAACGACGAAGCGGATGTAGAGGCCGTATTCACCGAGGGGCCTGCCATGCCGCTGAAACGGGAGCATATCTCCACCTGGCGTGTCAATTGGCGGTCCAAGTCGGAGAACCTCAAATCCATCGCGCAGGAACTGAAGCTTGGCCTCGATAGTTTCATTTTGATTGACGACAATCCGGTCGAATGCGCGGAGGTCGAGGCCAATTGTCCAGAAGTGCTTACCCTCCAATTGCCCGAGGATCCGGCGTTGATTCCGCAATTTCTCGATCATTGCTGGGCCTTTGACCAATTGAAGGCGACCGAGGAAGACAAGGGCCGCGCCGAAATGTACCGGCAAAACCAGTTTCGGGAACGATTGCAGGCCCAGACCATGAGCTTCGCCGATTTCATCGCGGAACTGAAGCTGGAGGTTCAAATTTCGCCTGCCTCTCCTTCGCAACTGGCGCGGGTGTCTCAGTTGACCCAACGGACGAACCAATTCAACATGAGCGGGCGGCGTCGCTCGGAGAGCGACTTACGACAACTAGGCGGGCAATACGAAATCCTGGCTGTTTCCGTCAAGGATCGCTTTGGTGATTACGGTTTGGTGGGTGCGCTGGTTTACGAAGTGAAAAATCAGACGCTGCTGGTGGATTCATTCCTCTTGAGCTGCCGCGCATTGGGCCGTGGGGTGGAGCACCAGATGCTCGCCGTGCTAGGCGAAACGGCCGTTCAGCGCGGCGCGCCATGGGTGGACATTCCCTTCGAGCGTTTGCCACGAAATCAGCCTGCGCTCGATTTTCTCCAGAGCGTCGGCGCATCGTTCAAGCAGGCGCAACAGTACCATTTCCCGACAGACTCCGCTGCCAAAGTTGTCTTCAATCCTAAACGCGCCGCCACTCCGCCTGCTGGAAAGTCCGCCACGGAGGTTCCCCGTCCGGCGGCGAAACAGCGCAAGTTCCAGCGATGCCGAGGCATTGCCCTGGAGTTATGTGATGTGGCAAAAATTCATGAGCGAATCGAAAGCCGGCTCGCTGTGCGTTTGTCCGGCGAAACAAAATATGTCGCTCCTCGGACTGAAACGGAGCGCCAGCTTTGCAATCTGTGGCAAACGTTGCTGCGCGTGAAGCGAGTTGGAATTGAAGATGATTTCTTTGAACTCGGCGGCCATTCGTTGCTGGCCGTGAGATTGTTTGCGCAAGTGGAAAAAATGACCGGCCGCAAACTGCCCCTGGTCACACTTTTCCAGGCGCCCACCATCGGGCAATTGGCGGCGGTGCTCTCTCAGGACCAAGCGTCGAAATCGCAGTCGGTGATAGTGCCCATTCAGCCGCATGGCAGCAAACCACCGCTTTATCTGGTCCATGGCGCGGGCGGCGATGTGCTTTGGGGCTATGCGAATTTGGTCGCGCACATGGATTCAGACCAGCCGATTTTCGCCCTTAAATCGCGCGGGCAAACCGGACTGGAGGAATTTGAGAAGCTGGAGGACATGGCGGCTTTCTATTTGCAAGCCGTGCGCGCCCATCAGCCGGAAGGACCTTATTATCTTGGCGGTTATTGTTTTGGCGGGAATGTCGCCTACGAAATGGCGCGGCAGCTTCAGGCGGACGGCGGGCATGTTGGGCTACTCGCGTTGCTTGACACAGCGCCGGCCAACGCCGGTTATGAGACGGTTGAATGGTGGCGGCCGCAATTCCCCGTGCTCTTTGGCCGGAATCTTTTCTATTGGTTGCAGGATTTTCGAAACGTCAAACCGGCCGATCGCCGGCGCTTTATCGCAAGGAAGCTTCGCACTATCGGTCGCAAAATGGCCCGTTGGGGGCGGGCGTCTGACCCGGTCGCCGACGTGGACCTGGAAGAGGTCATTGATCCGGAGCAATTTCCCGAGAACGAATTGAAGCTCTGGAAAATTCATCTTCGCGCTTTGGCGGAGCACGCGCAACGGCCTTATTCAGGCTGTGTCACCGTGTTCCGCACTCGGGGGCACCCGCTTTTTTCATCGTTCGCCCGGGATTTGCGATGGGGCCAGCTCGCTGCGGGCGGAGTAACGGTGAAATTGATTCCAGGCTCGCACGAAAATATTTTCATGGAACCTGACGTGAAATTCCTTGCTTACGCTGTGACGGCGGCGCTATCGGAAAGCCAGGGGCGCGCGGCCACTAAAAATGCACCGGTCCTTATACAATCATGACTCTTCTTAAATTCATACTTCGCACTTGTCGCGGACTGGTGTTCGCGACCGTCGGCATGGCGTTTCTGAGCGGAGCTTGCAACGCCGGCCTGATCGCCTTGGTCAATTCCGCGTTGGATCCGAAGCACCCCGCCACCCAGAAATTGATTTGGGCCTTCGTCGCGTTGGGATTAGGCAAAGTCATCTCGCTTTTCCTTTCACAAGCGGTGTTGGCCGGGTTTTCCCAAAGAGCCGTGGCCGAATTGCGCCGGGATTTGGTCCGCAAAATACTCGCCGTTCCTTTGCGTAATCTGGAAGAAATGGGAACTCCGCGCATATTGGCCGCGCTGACGGATGATGTATTCAATGTAACGCAAGCGTTGCTCGCTTTGCCTATTGTATCCGTGAATTTGGCCATTTTGATGGGCGGCGCGGCCTATTTGGGATGGCTCTCGTGGAAAATTCTCGCGGCGATCATGATCGTAATCGCGGCCGGAGCGGGGGGATATTTAGTGGTTGTTTCCAGCGCGCTGCGGTTTTGCCGCCTGGCGCGCGAAGAAGAGGATAAGCTGTTCGGTTATTTCCGCGCATTGACCGACGGGATTAAAGAGTTGAAGCTCCATCGCAACCGGCGCGGCGCGTTTTTCTCGCGCAACATTGAGGCGGTGACCGCCACCTACCAGCAGCACAATGTTTCGGCGGAAGTTCGCTTTGCCGCCGCCCAAAGTTGGAGCCATTTTCTTTACTTCGCGCTTATTGGCCTGATCCTCTTCGTCGCGCCAACCTTGGGAACGGTTAGCAACCATACATTGACAGGATACGTGATCACGACGCTCTACCTGATGGGGCCGCTCTCGGGCGTGTTGAGCAGTTTTTCATTGTTTGGCCGCGCGCGCGTCGCTTTGCAAAAAGTCCAGGAACTCGGAGTGTCGCTGGCCGGACAGTCCACCGAGAAGTGCGAGTCTGAAGAATCGGAGAAGGAAATGCAGTTCGAGCGGCTTGAGCTTTGCAGCGTCATTCACTCCTATCACCGCGAAGCCGAAGATACCAATTTTGTCCTGGGGCCGATGGATTTGACCTTCAATCGGGGAGAGCTGGTTTTTCTGGTTGGCGGCAATGGCAGCGGTAAATCGACTTTGGCCAAAATCATCACGGGTCTTTATTTGCCGGAAGCGGGCGAGATTCGCCTCGATGGCGAATTGATCACCAATGAAAACAGGGACGCCTACCGGCAATTGTTCTCGGCCGTCTTTGCGGACTTTTTTGTGTTTGACAATTTGCTTGGCCTGGATGGCTCCGATTTGGACCGCCGGGCCGGCGATTATCTCGAGCAATTGCACCTCAAGCACAAGGTCCGGGTCACCAATGGTTTGCTTTCGACGACGGCGGTTTCGCAGGGCCAGCGCAAACGGCTGGCCTTGCTCACGGCCTATCTGGAAGATCGGCCTTTTTACTTGTTTGACGAATGGGCCTCAGACCAGGACCCTTATTTTAAAAATATTTTTTACACGAAATTGCTGCCCGATTTGAAAGCGCGCGGAAAGACGGTGCTGGTCATCACGCATGATGATCGTTATTTCCACGTCGCCGATCGGCTCGTCAAATTGGATTACGGCAAATTGGTCGAGGAAGGAGATGTCTTTAGGCGCGAAGAAGAAAGGCAGGAATTCGCCAGTTGAGCGGGTGGGATGGGGAAGGGAATAATGCATTATCAGCCGATTGAAAATTATGGCGTCATTGGCGATCTAAGCACGGCTGCGCTGGTAAGCTTGGCCGGTTCGATTGATTTCATGTGCTTCCCGCGCTTTGATTCGCCCACTATTTTTGCAGCATTGCTTGATTATCGACGCGGCGGGTCTTTTCAAATCGCGCCTGCTGAGGGTGAATTCAAGAACAGACAGCGATATTTTCCGGATACGAACATTCTTCTGACGCGCTTTATGGGAAACCAAGGCGTGGCGGAAATCTGCGATTTCATGCCCCTGTGCCATTTGGGCCACAACCATAACCTCGTCCGCCGGGTAAAGGTCGTGCGGGGAGAAATGCGATTCCTGCTGAGGTGCGCCCCAAAATTCGATTACGGCCGGGCACTCCATCGAATCGAAAAAAAGCCGAACGAAATTCTTTTCATTCCGGAGCGCCCCGACCTGCCGAGGTTGCGACTCCGCTGCGAAGCCCCCTTCCGCGTGGCCAATGGGGAAGTTATCGCGGAATTCAAATTACGTGCCGGGCAAACCATGGCCTTCATATTGGAGGATGCTGGGGAAGGGGAGGGGTCCCCTTCGCAAAACCCTGATTTCGTGACGGACTCGTTCAAGGAAACCATGAACTATTGGCTGGCCTGGGTGGCCCGCTCGAAATACCGGGGTCGCTGGCGCGAAATGGTCCATCGTTCCGCCCTCACCCTCAAGCTCATGATTTCCGAAGCGCACGGCTCCATTGTCGCGGCGCCCACCTTCGGCCTGCCGGAAAGGATTGGCGGCGCGCGCAACTGGGACTATCGCTACACATGGATCAGAGATGCTTCCTTTACGCTCTATGCGTTGATGCGCCTCGGTTACAGGGACGAAGCTCGGGCTTTTTTGCATTGGATGGAAGCGCGCTGCCGCGAGTTAAGACCCGGCTGCCCTTTGCAAATTATGTATCGCCTCGATGGCAGCCACGAACTGCCCGAAAAACAGTTGCGCCACTTCGAAGGTTATATGAAGTCGTCTCCGATGCGCATCGGCAACGCCGCCTCCAACCAGCTTCAGTTGGACGTTTACGGCGAGATGATGGACGCCGTCTATATCTTTGACAGACACGATGAACCGATCTCCTACGACTTCTGGATGAATCTTACCACCCTCGTGGAATGGGTGTGCGCGAATTGGCGCAAGCCCGACGACGGGATTTGGGAGGTCCGCGGCGGGGTTCGGCAGTTTTTCCATTCCCGCGCCATGTGCTGGCTGGCCGTGGATCGCGCCATGAAGATCGCGGGGCAACGTTCCTTTCCGGCCCCACTGGTGCGCTGGCACCGGGTTCGCGACCAAATTTATAAGAGCATGTACCAACAATTCTGGAACCCCAAGTTGAATGCTTTTGTGCAATATCGCGGCGCGAAAACGGTCGATGCCTCCGCGCTTCTCCTTCCCCTGGTCAAAGTCATCAGTCCGAACGATCCACGCTGGCAGACCACCTTGAAAGCCATTGAAAAAGACCTGGTGGTGGATTCGCTCGTATATCGGTATTTGCCGGAGCAAGCCGCCCCTGACGGAATGAGGGGGGGCGAAGGAACATTTTCGATGTGCTCATTCTGGTATGTGGAATGTCTGGCGCGCGCGAACGATTTGAAAAAGGCCCGCTTCATTTTTGAAAAGGCGCTCGGCTATGCCAATCACCTTGGGCTTTACGCCGAGCAACTTGGCCCGTGCGGCGAGCACCTGGGAAATTTTCCGCAAGCTCTTACCCATATTGGACTCATTAGCGCCGCTTGGGCGTTGGATGAGCGGCTCTCGCAAAATGAATAAACGCAATTCTCGCATGGTGCCACGAGGTGCGGGGCTGGCCTTGGAAATCGCAACAGTAAACCGCTGGATTAGGCACCTGTCTCCGCGTCGAATCGCCGTTGGCATGGCTTACGCTGGAAGAAACTGCGCTTATCATTGACGCTCGATGGCTGAACAGATATGTTACGGGATGATCGCGGGAAGACAAACGGTTTCCAATTCAGCCGCCCCAGCCAACTTTCGGGTTGGCGATGAGCGGCTTATCAAGGTTTGTCCGGCTGCGGCCCAGAAAGTGAGTTCACTTCTCCAAAAGCAAGGCCGGCCCAACGGCGTTTTGCGGGTGGCAGTCGTCGGCGGTGGTTGCTCGGGTTTGCAATACAAGATGGATTTGCAGGATCAGCCGGCTAATCGCGACATCCTGGTCGAAAGCGCCGGCATCCGCGTAGTGGTCGATCCCAAGAGCGCGCTCTATGTGACTGGCAGCGAGCTGGATTTCGTAGATGCGTTGCAGGATGGCGGATTCAAGGTCAGAAATCCAAACGCGGCCAGTTCCTGTTCCTGCGGTGAAAGTTTCAGCGCGTAGGCATCGCGCGGACGTTTGCTCTCATGGATTATTTCGCCTTGCTCGGCCAGCCGCGCCAGCCGTGGCTTGACCCCGCTTCGCTCAAAGCGGCATTTCTCGAACAGTCGGCGCGGCTTCATCCCGACCGCACTCAAGGTGCAAGCGCGGAGGAAAAGGCAGCAGCGACGGGGCGCTTCGCAGAGTTGAATGCAGCTTACAATTGTTTGCGCGAGCCTAAAGAAAGGTTGCTGCATTTGCTGGAATTGGAATCAGGCGCGCCGCCCGCAAATGTGCAGAGCATTCCGCAGGACGGCATGGATTTATTCATGGAAACCGGCCAGGTGTGCCGCCAGGCCGATCAGTTTCTCTCCATTGACGGTCGGGCTTCCTCGCCGCTGTTGGGGGTACAACGCCTCGTTAAAAGCCACGAATGGACCATCCGCCTCCAGGAATTGCATTCGCGAATCCATGCGCGACGCAGGCAGCTTGTGACAGAACTGGAAGAAATGAATGCCGCCTGGAAGGCCGCGCCGCCCATCCCTTCCTCTGCCCGCGCAAAGGTGCTTCCGCTACAACGGTTGGAGGAGATGGCGCGAACTTTGGGCTACGTGGCGCGGTGCCTGGGCCAACTCCAGGAGCGGCTGTCGCAACTTGTAATTTCGCAATGACTCGTATTGACTTCAAATTCCTCGCTTTGGCCGGCCTGCTTTGGGCGCAACCGCCGACTCTTCATGCGCAGCCAACCTGGCAGGAGGAATTCTCCAGGATGCCGTTGACCGAAAAGGTTTCCGAACTCGACCGGCACAACGTCGTCCGCATCATGTTGAATTCATTCCAGCGCAATGGAGCCGTGCAGGCGCTGATATTTATGCCGGGCGCCACCGACGAGTTTTATTTCTTCCGCCGTGCCCACGCCCGTTTAAACGGGGCGGCGCCCACTTTGCTCGACGCCGTCTCGGCTCTTACCAACCAGACCTATGTGCGCGCCACGCTGTCGCCGCCGTTTTTGCTGCTGCACTCCAGGGAAGATCCACTGGAGCCGATCATCGTTATCCAGGACCAACGCACGGCGGACAGGATCAAGGGCCGTCATTTTGAAAAACATGCGATTTTCAACGACCATGATTGGGATTACGTCGGGCCGATCCTTGCCTTTGATTTGGATACGCATCTCACGCCGCGCGTCGGTTCGCGCGAGTCGTATCACTTTTTCCGGCACAGTTTCGCGGAATTTGACTTGAACGGCTGGGACGCCTTGCGAGCGGTGGCGCTGGCGAACAAAACCAAATTCACTGTCAAAAAAAGATGGGTGGCCTTTGCGGGAGACGACCGCACCCTCGGCCTGCCCGAAAACCTGAATAATTTTCTGATTAAAGACGGGGCTGTGAAAAATTAGGAAAAAGGCCCAGGAAACTTATCTCCCAACGCCATTTTCCCAAGCGGAGTTAAGCGGGTAAACGGACAAAGACTGAATAGTGATTGTGCCGCCCTCGGCTTTGACTGACAGGCCATTTTCCTTTGGCAGGACTAATCGGGTCGAAGAAATCTCGCCTTGATTCACAAATGCTTCTATGGAGGCGCGATCCACTAAAATCTCCACCGCCTTGATTTGGTCTGCAACGGAGGCCGGGCCAGCGCCGGATTCAATTGTCTTGGAAGTGAGAACAAGCGGCACGCCACGAATGTTGAATACTAGTCTGGCGCCTTCCGGAATACTGAATTGGGCCTGGATATGAAACAATCTCCCGGATGGTTCCAGAGGCAACACTTCATCCGCTTTCAAAATGCGATTTGTCCACTTGTCCTGCCCGTTGTGCAGAAGCGCTATTTCTCGGATTGGCTCGCGAAACAGGCGCGGCCCATTCGGTGTCGTGCGCAAGGTCAATTCGCACGGAAAGCTCACTTGCTGGTTGAACGGCATGTCGGGAAACGGCGGGCCTCGCATCCAGGCCGCCTGAATTCTCCGTCCGTCTCCTGTTTCGGTATTGGCCCAGGTTTGGGTCGCATAGAAATTCGGGCCAATGTCGCATTCGTAGCGCGCCGTTTCTTCTTTAAATTCGTTTCCGTCAAAACTGCCAATTGAATATTTTCCGCTGCCCTGAATGAGCACCCATTTTTTGTGGTCGCGATCTCCGTCCACCGGCAATTCAAAAAAATCTGGACACTCAAAGCTGTCATGAATCGGTTTCTGCTCGTCTTTCCAGTTCAACAAATTGGTGGAAGTAAGAATATGATACTGGCCGTTGCCGTAGAGCATCATGACCCAGTGATTGCCAGGAGCATACCAGAACACTTTGGGATCGCGTTCCGGATAATCCAAAATTGGATTTTTCTCATAAGGCTTCCAAGTCCGCCCATGATCCAGGCTATAGCAGAGGCATTGACTGCGATTATCGAACCGCGGCCAGAACGCAATCATCGGCGGCACTTCTTTGTTTGGAGACAGACCGGAGGTGTTATTGTAATCCACAACGCAGGTCCCGGATTGGACGCCGCTATCCAATTTCTCCTCCCAGAAGGCCGGCTCAAGTTCTGTCCAATGAACGAGATCGCGGCTCACGGCATGGAGCCAGCACTTGGCCCATCGCTGAGCAAAAAGATGATACTCACCATCGTAATAGATGAGTCCATTAAGGTCATTCAGCCATCCCTCTTGCTTTTCACGAGGATTGAGGCGATCCATCGTCCATTGACGGGCCGTAAAATGAAACTGCGGTCGAAGAGACTCTCGATAGAGCGGTTCGGTGACTACAGGCCAACGTTCCGGCTTGTCGGTCTGGACGATATGGTCAACGTTGATGTGCCCCCAATCGCCACTCGCCTCATCCACGATTTGCACTCGCGCGGCTTGGCCAAGAAATTGCCGTACATCCCAACTGGCCGGCGTCAACCGGTCACTTCTCCAACCAGCCGCGCTGCGCACAACTTTGCCGTGCATGACGAGATTCAGGCAGGTGTGATGCTCGTAATCGCCGCCACTGATGAGAAACGAGATATAACTGCGCGCAATCTTGAATTCTGGCGAGGTGAGTGTTCCGGTTGGTGCGTCACCTTCCATTTCACTGCTTGCCACCAGGTTGTCGCGGGAATTTTCGATCCCCAGCTTTTTTAGAACACCGGCAGAGGAGGGGCCCGATTTAAAAGCGGTTCCCGTGGCCTTCCAGTCGCCGTAGTTGTTGCTTTCGAAATGGCCGATGGGCAAATCATTTGCGTGACAATTCGCAATAAAAACCAGGAGACCCGCGGCGGCCCACACTTGGATACTCATCGAGCGCATTGCGGTGATTTAAGTTGCGGCGGTTCGCATGGCGGCAAAGAAGTTTTTGCCTGCTTCGACGGTCACCACTTTTTTCCCTTGCTCATCTGCGGATTCGAGAAATTCTGCCGGAATTTCCCGCAAGAACGGCGACGGGTGGCATGGTTTGAGTTCGCCATATTTTTTGCGGGCGACGCAATAACTCAACGTCAGGCTGTGCATGGCGCGCGTCATGGCCACGTAGAAAAGCCGCCGTTCTTCATCCAGTGTGCCTTCGGCCTTGGAGCGGGCGTGCGGTAGCAAACCGTCTTCCAGGCCGACAATCCAAACCTGCGGAAATTCCAGTCCCTTGCAGCTATGGACCGTAATCAAAGTAACGGCGTCGCCTGTGTTCTCCTTTTCCTCCTCCCGGTCCGAATCCAGGCTCAAGTCGTCCAGGAATTTTTGCAAAGCCGCTTCGGGATCGTCCGCGGAGAGGGGTAATGTCGCCATCAAGTCGTGCAGGTTGTTAATGCGACTGTCCGCCGTTTCTGGATTTTTCTCACTGCGCCGCAGTTCGGCCTCGTAGCCGATTTCGTCCAGAAAACTGTGCGCCCAAACCGGCAGCGCAACACCGGGACGCGCCTGCAATCGTTCGCGATGGCGCTCAACCCAATCAATAAACTTAAGGAGGGCGTGGCGTGTTGCCGGAACGAAGCTGGCCTGCACGTCCGTATGTTTCATGCTCGTAAAGACAGAACAATTACGTTGCTGGCTGGCCTGCACGAGGCGTTCCATGGTTACATCGCTTAGGCCGCGCGCCGGGACGTTGGCGATACGGAGTAGGCTAATGTCGTCGTTTGGGTTGACGAACATTTTCAAATAGGCGAGGAAATCCTTAATTTCGCGCCTGTCAAAATAACTTTGGCCACCGACGAGGTGATAACGGACGCCAGCCTGGCGAAGGGCAGTTTCCAAAGGACGCGACTGCTGGTTGGTGCGGAACAAGACGGCCTGGTCCCGCCACGGAACGCCGCGAGCCATGCGGGCGCATTCGATGTCTTCGGCCATGCGGCGGGCTTCGGCTTCGTCGTCGGAAAAAGTATGAAGAGTAATCCTCGCCCCCTGGCCATTTTGCGACCAGAGTTGTTTGCCGCGCCGGCGCACGTTGTTTTTTATGACCGCGTTGGCAGCGGAGAGAATGGTGTTCGTGGAGCGATAATTTTGCTCAAGCTTGACGATCTTGACGCCGGGATAATGTTTTTCCAAATCGAGCAGATTGGCTATCTCCGCTCCGCGCCAGCCATAAATGCTTTGGTCGTCGTCGCCCACCACACAAAGGTTGTGATGACCTTCTGTCAAGTCATGGACCAACTGAAACTGCGTGGCATTGGTGTCCTGGTATTCGTCCACCATCACATATTGATATTTCTCCCGGCAGACTTGGAGAACGTCCTTGTGCTCCGCAAAAAGCTTGAGGGTCAGTAAAATGAGGTCATCGAAATCAACAGCATTGCACGCGCGCAGGGCCGATTCGTAACGCTTTTGAACGTGACGCGCCAGGGCGGCCGAGTTCGGGTCGGAAAAAACAGACGCCCGTTCGCCGCCGTTGCGGAATCGACTCAACAAAGACAGAACCGCATAGGGATCGGCCTTTCCGGCTTGATCAGAAATCTGCCCGAGAATGCGTTTGATCGCGCCTAATTGTTCGGATTCAGAGTAAATGACGAAGTTACGTTTGTAGCCGAGCCGCTCAATGTGCTGCCGCAAAATCCGCACGCATAGCGAATGAAAAGTGCAGATGGTTGGGCGGGCTGGTTTCTCGCCATTTTCCGACTTGGCTACGCGCCCCAGAAGCTGGCGGACGCGCTCCTGCATTTCGCGCGCGGCCTTGTTGGTGAATGTGACCGCGAGGATATTTCCCGGACCGACGCCCTTATGCACAAGGTGTGCGATGCGAAACGTGATCACGCGCGTTTTGCCTGTGCCCGCGCCCGCCAAAATCAGGACCGGCCCCTCGGTGGTTTCAACTGCCTGACGCTGCGGCGGATTCAAGGACGCTAAATTGAACATGCGCTGCGAGTCTAGTGCCAAAAGGCTGAAGGTGAAGTTTAAAGGTCGAAAAAGTTCAAAGCCCAAGGCTCAAAGTTGATGGCCCACGCTTCGGCGTGAAGTTCATGAGAGTACAAATATTGACACCGCTTTCAAAGCGGGTAGCGTGCCCGACATGACTACCAAAATTTTTCGCCGAACGATGCTCATTTTGAGCGCCGCCGTAATCGCACTGCTGCCGTCGATAAGCGTGGCTCAAGTCCCCGCTGATCTGGCGACGAAGAAGGATTTTTCCGCCGGACGCGCTTCGAGCACTGACCCGAATGGACGCAACGGTGACGCCCGACGCATCGATCCCGGCCAGACCCTTACGCTGATGGATGTCCAAGGCGACGGACGCATTACCCACGTCTGGTTCACCATCGATTCACCTTCTCCCGAACACCTCCGGGAACTTGTGTTGCGCATGACCTGGGACGATGCGACCCGGCCCGCAGTTGAATGTCCGATTGGCGATTTTTTTGCCCAGGGACATGGGAAGTATGTTGAATTCCAGAGTGCTCCGGTCGTGGTCGGCGCTCGCAATGCGCTGAACTGCTATTGGCCCATGCCATTCAAAAAGCACGCGGTGGTCACCGTGTCCAACGAAGGCGAGCAAAGGGTGAACAGCTTTTATTTCAACATCGATTACCGGACTGGCGAACGTTCACAACCGGACGCGCGCTATTTTCATACGCAATACCGAACCTACTTTCCCGCTCCGCTGGGCAAACCGTTGACGATTTGTGAGACGACGGGCGCGGGCCATTTCGTGGGCACTTTTATTTCCGTCATGGCCAATAGCGATGGTTGGTGGGGCGAAGGCAATGATTACTGGTATGTGGACGGTTCGGAAAAACCGGTCATCAGCGGCACGGGCAGCGAGGACTATTTTTGCGGCGCGTGGGATTTTGGAAAGTCATTTTGGAATCCCTATTTCGGCGTGCCTTACTATGATAATCCGAGCAAAGGCGGCGAGAAGCGAGGGATATTGAATACTTGTTATCGCTGGCACATCCAGGACCCGGTGCCATTCAAGAAAAGTCTCCTATTCACGCTGGAACATGGGCGCAGCGGTTGGGACGAAGACAGGAAGCCGCTCCGCAACCACTACACAACGGTCGGATTTTACTATTTGGACAATCCCGAAGGCGACGGCCCTGCCATTCCGCCATTCAAAGACCGTGTCCCTGCGCTTTTACCGCTTCCGAGTGAAGAGGCGAAGTAGCATACGAGACCTAGCTTGTCTTCGAAGCCGGGCAAACTCAAACCGCCTCCCTCGAGTTCAAGCGTGGCCGATGTTGAACACAACTCCATACGGATCGCGAATGTAACAGCGCGGGAGAGATGCGTCTTCCTCAAGGAGCGTGCAACCGGCGGTTAGCAGTCGCTTCTTTGCCGCCTGGACATCAGTCACGAGAAATTCGAAGACCGGGCCATGCTCTTTGCCCTTCTCGACATACAAACAAAACTCTCCCGTCTCGAAACCTATGAGCGTTTTGCCCTGATGGGTGACTGCCAGGCCAAGAACAGATTTGTAAAACTTAGTGGCCTCCGCCCATTTTTCGGTACGGATAATGACATCGCGTGAGGATTTAAATTTCGGCTTCATGGTTGTGGCGGTGTGGCGCGGTATTTCAGGACGCGGACGTCTTCCAAGGTAACAAGGCCGTCTGTCACCATTTCGTCCAACAGCGGAATCATTTTGTTAATGTTTTCTTCGCTGTCAACTATCTCAATAAGTATCGGCAAATCCATGGAAAGACGAAGAATCTTGGACGTATGCAGATGGCTTTTCGCGCCAAAACCCATGGGCCCGCGTAAGACTGTCGCCCCAGCCAGGCCCATTTCGCGCGCCTTGAAGACGATGGCTTCGTAAAGAGGTTGATGATGCCAGCGGTCGCTCTCGCCGATGAAGATGCGCAGTAACTTGCCATTTTCGGGAATTTTCATATTACCGATTTATCACCTGACCGAGAATGAACCCAAGCCAGACCGCGATCAAGCAGGCAACAACCGAAATCATGATGTTGCCGCCGGCCCAAAGCCATTGGCCGTCGCGCGCCAGTCTGAGCGTATGGAGGCTGAAGGACGAGAAAGTCGTATAACCGCCGCAAATACCCACCATGAAAAATTGGAGCACGAAGCCTCGCGACGTGTTCAATCGGCCTGTGGACATGGTCAATGCCGCCAAGATGCCGATGACAAAGGAGCCGCTGACATTGATGATAATGATGTCCCATGGAAATTTTTGGGCTGCGGTCCAACGGTTGGTTACAATGTTGGAAATCCAGAACCGGCTTACGCCACCGAGCGCGCTGCCGACAGCGACCCAAATATAGGATTTCAATATTTCCCATGTCATGCCGCGACTCCCTGCGGTCCTTGCCCTCCGTTGATCAGGAATAATACCGCCATGCGCACCGCCAGACCATTAGTGACCTGCTCCGTTATCAGAGAGCGCTTGGAATCCGCAATCTCGCTGTCGATTTCCACGCCGCGATTGATTGGCCCCGGATGCATGATGAGCGCTTCCGGTTTGGTTCGGGCCAGACGGGCCTGCGTCAAACCGAAAAGGCTGGTGTATTCTCCAATGCTGGGAAACATCGTCTGGCGTTGCCGCTCGTGCTGAATGCGCAGCAGATTGATAATGTCCGCGTCCGCGATGGCTTCGTTCACATCGTAAGTGACGCGACAGCCCATTTGTTCGAAGACGCGGGGCACCAGCGTGGAAGGGCCGCAGAGGGTCACCCGCGCGCCGAGCTTGGTCATGGCCCAAATATTGGAACGCGCCACCCGGCTGTAAAGAATATCTCCAAGGATGGTCACATTCAGCCCTTCGATTTTACCTTTCCTTTCGCGAATGGTGAACGCGTCCAAAAGCGCTTGCGTAGGATGCTCATGCGCGCCATCGCCGGCATTGACCACGCTGGCTTCGAGAAAACGCGCGAGAAAATGCGGCGCCCCGCTGGCGCTGTGGCGAATGACGATGATGTCGGCATTGAGCGCCTGCAGATTGCGCGCGGTATCTTTGAGCGTCTCGCCTTTTTTCAGGGACGAAGCTTCGGCGGAAAAATTGATGACATCAGCCGTCAGACGTTGCGCCGCCAATTCAAAACTGATGCGAGTGCGAGTGGATGGTTCTATGAAAAGATTGACCACCGTCTTGCCGCGCAAGGCCGGAACCTTCTTGATGGCCCGTTCACCGACCGCTTTAAAGGCGCGGGCCGTGTCCAGCACGGTCAAAATTTCCTCCGCGCTGAGCGATTGGATGTCCAAAAGATGTTTTCGTTCCCAGGCCATAGCTATGCTTTTTCCAACGTCACTCCATCCGCGCCCCCTTCTTCCTCGAAGCGGACGTCAATGCGTTCCTGCGCGGCAGTTGGGACATTTTTCCCGACAAAATCCGCCTTGATTGGCAGTTCGCGATGGCCGCGATCCACCAGCACAGCGAGTTGAATCCGCTGCGGACGGCCAAAATCGTTCAAGGCATCCAATGCAGCCCGCGTGGTGCGGCCACTGAACAGAACGTCATCTACGAGGATCACCGTTTTGCCTGTGACATCGAAAGGGATGATCGTCGGCTTCATATCGATACGGGAGGCGCGATGGTCCAGATCGTCGCGGTGCATGCTGACATCCAATTCCCCAATCGGGACTGGTTGGTTCCAAATGGTCGTCAGCGTCGAGGCAAGACGCCGTGCCAGAAAAACGCCGCCTCGTTGAATGCCGACCAAAACCACGTCACCACTATTTTCGTTGCGCTCGGCGATCTCGTGCGCGATCCGCGTCAAAACGCGCCGCATGGCTGCCGCATTGAGGATTACCGTGGATTGCGGCATAAAAAAAGCCGGACCTGCCCAAGCATGTTGGGCCGATTCGACGGTCGATAAGTGATGTTCATTGCCTTGGCGGCCTCACTGGACCGCTTTAAAGGACACGGAAAAGAGAAATCAGGAACTGGACGGGCTTCCCGATGGTTGGCGGCTGCGACGCCACTTACTGCGGTGTTTGATGATCCAATCGGTCAATGCCCGTTCGAAGCCGATATCGTGGCCGGCTTTCTGCGACTCGATCCATTTGTGTTTCATTATCTCCTCCTTCTCCGCCTCAAATTCGCGGTAAAGAGAAGACTTGCGGACCAAGTCTTGACCGTTGGAGCCTTGTGTTAGGGTTTGCGACATAGACGCGTGTTGGTTAGTTGGTTTTTGACGGCGACGCTGGAGCCGAGGTTGTTAAAATTGTCTTCATGAATTTATACAGTCTCCAGACCGAGGGTCTTACGTCCGTTGGGACTGATCATGCTTTGATGCCACGGTGGATCCCAGACCAGCTCCACATTTGCCTCCTGAATGGCATCAATAGCCAGAAGTCTTTCCTGAACATTGCTGGCGATTTGCCCGCCCAAATGGCAACCGGGCGAGGTCAGGGTCATCTTGACGTTGGCCTGGCCGTCATGGACGGAAACGTCATAGACCAACCCCAAATCAACGATGTTCAGCGGAATTTCCGGGTCGAAACATTGCCGCAGCTCAACCCAAATCATACCCTCCAACCCGTCCCTTGTTTCTCCGGTCGGCTGATTCCGAGCTTTCTCATGATCTGCGGAACAATCCATAAGATCAGGTTGTAACCTAATCTATACAAACTTGTCACGCAAGCATTTTGCAACATTTATAAAGGCTTGGGCGGGAGCATCTTGAGGGCTTGAAACGACCACTGGAATCCCGGTGTCACCACCCTGGCGGATTTCAAGGTAGATCGGTATTTCTCCCAGAAAAGGCAGGTTGCGACGCTCAGCTTCAGATCGTCCGCCGCCGTGGCCGAAGATCTCAATCCGCTCGCCATTAGGCGCAGTAAAATAGCTCATGTTCTCAACAATCCCCAAAATCGGGACGTTCACTTTTTCAAACATGACGATGCCTTTGCGAACCACACCCAATGAAGCTTCCTGAGGTGTGGTCACGATTATTCCCCCGTCCAGCGGCACCGTTTGACACAACGAAAGCTGGGCGTCACCCGTGCCTGGGGGCAGATCGACCAGGAGAAAATCGAGCTCACCCCATTCGACGTCGGAAATAAATTGCTGGATGGTCTTCATGATCATTGGGCCGCGCCAGATGACCGGAGCATCGCCCTCGATTAGAAACCCCATGCTCATCAACTTAACGCCGTGACTCTCAGGCGGCACGAGCTTTTCAGCAGGGCTGATCGTCGGCTTTTCGTGAATGCCCATCATGAGCGGGATGCTGGGGCCGTAAATGTCGCAATCGAGCAATCCCACAGTGGCGCCGAGATGCCGCAACGCACAGGCAAGGTTCACCGAAACGGTCGATTTCCCTACGCCGCCTTTGCCACTGGCAATGGCGACAACGCGGCGAAGCCCAGGCAATTGAGCTTTCTGCCGCGAAAACGGGCTCCCGGCCTGAACTGGCGCCGTCTGCCCCGCCGGAGCGAGCACCTCAACGTGCATCTTTTCGAGGCCAGGCACTTTCCGCAAAGCCTGCTCGATGTCGGTCTTTATTTGTTGAGCGATCTCCGCGCCGCCGCCTGTCAATTGCAAAGAAACACTGGCCGCGCCGCCGTTCACCGTGACATCCTTGACCAGGCCGAAAGAAACCACGTCCCTGGAGTAACCGGGATACTTGACCGTCTTGAGAGCGTCGAGGATGGATTGCTGGGTTAGCATAAGAGAGAATTAAAACTCCAACAATCGTAGGCCCGTAACATCCCGCGGGATCTTCATCTCGCCAGGACTTCGTCTCGCACAAAATGCAGACGGATTATTTTGGGCGCTAGCGCCGGATCATCGTAGTAACAATCAACCGCCTCAAGAACGTTCCGGCGCAATTCATCAAGTGTGTCTGCTTCTGTGTGCATGCCGCCACTCAGCGCCGAAGCCGTGTATCCGCCATTGGTTTCGTCCTCGCGAACTTCGAAGATGATCTCGCTCATGCTTTTAAGATTATCGCTCCAAAGCGTGTCTGGCAAGCGCGGTCGCTAATGGTGCACTTTGGAAAAAGCAGGTCAATTCCTCCGACGTCGCCTTTTCTCCCACAGCCACAAAGCAACGGTGTTGATTGTCGCGACGCAAATGCCGAGAAGAAAGCCATCAATCACGCGCCATTCTGTTGGTGCCTCTTTGACTCTATACCAGCGGTTCCCATCAAGATAATAATTACTGAAATCCCCAGTCAGGGTGAAGAATATCCAAGCAGTAACCAAGCTGATGATAAATACAGGCAGATTTAATTGGAGCGTTTTTCTCCACACTTCGGCCACAATTTGCACGGATTTCGCGCAAAAGGTCAATCTATCAATTTAGCAATTTCTTCAATGCTCCAAACATGATCGGTGAGCTCTGCTTCCATTGCCGGTGTCACGCGCAAGGTCTGATGAATACGGGCGAAATGGTAGTGCATGAAGTGAACGCCCCACTGACTCGATTGCAACCTGAATTTTAAGGTTTCAGGATTCAAACTGTACCACTACCGCGCGGTGTTGCGAGTTGACATATTCCGCTTAGTCCAGCACATTGGAACGGTGATCATTGCCTTGGCCAAAGACGTTGAGAATTTCTTGCAAGAGCAGGTGCGTGCGGGCACCTGTGTTGATGCGAGCGATTTCGTAAACGAGCTTGTGCGATGTGTGAGGAACCAGCAACTCAGGCCTTTCACGGTCACGCCCGAACTTGAGGCATGGTTGCTGGAGGCCGCCGACAAACCCGTCACACCGCTCACAGAGGCAGACTTCCGCGGCATCCGCGATCGTGTTGACGCTCGCGTCCGATCTTCCGCGGCATGATCGTCCAGAAGACGGGCGACTTTATTGCGGACATCGAACGGCAGTATCAGTGGTATGTCGTCAACGCAGGGACGGAGATCGCTGATCGTTATCTCGAAACGGTGCAAGCCACTTGTCACCTCCTCGGACAACATCCTTTTCTTGGTCCGCAAGGCGTCTTCGACCATCCGCAGCTCCGCGAATGGCGGTTTTTTCTCCTGTTTCGGCCCTTTAATAAACATGTGCTTTTTTATGAAATCCGCCCCACAGAAATTGTCATGCGGCGAGCCATGCACGGACAACGGGATTTACAGCGCAGATTGCTTGAACCAAGCGAGGCCGAATAAGACAAGTAAGTCACCATTAAAACCCTGCTCCTATCATCTCCGTTCAATCCTTGGAAGAACTCCCTTAATGTATCCCATCTCGCCGCAGGAATTCACCGCGGCCGGGTTCGCCGACAAATTTCCCATTCCGCACCGCGACTTTGCCTCGCACTGTCACGACATGCGGACGGCCTTCGATCTTCATGCCCTCAAAAGCATTGTAATCGAGATTCATGTGGTGCGTGGCGGCGGCGATTTTTCCGCGATAGGTCGGATCGTAAACGACCAGGTCGGCATCGGCGCCGGGCTGAATGGTGCCTTTGCGCGGGAACAGGCCAAAAATCCTCGCCGCTTGCGTGCTGGCGGTGTTGACAAACTGATGCAGGTCGATTCGCTGAAGTTTGACGCCATATGTAAAGTATAAATTAACCCGGTCCTCCAGGGACGGAATACCGTTGGGAATCTTGGTGAAATCGTCCTTGCCCATGATTTTCTGGGTGTTGAAATCGAACGGCGCATGGTCGCTTCCCAATGTGGAGACGAAGCCTTTGCGCAACCCGTTCCATAACACTTCCTGGTTACGTTTCTCCCGCAACGGCGGCGACATGACGAATTTAGCGCCCTCAAAGTCCATTTTCTCCGCGTCGCTCTTGTCGCAAACCAGATATTGGATCAGCGTCTCGACCCAGACACGCACGCCGCGTGCGGAGGCGCGCAGGGCTTCCTGCAATGCTTCCTCGCAGCTCAAATGCACGATATAAACCGGCGCGCCGGTCATTTCGGCGAAGGTCATCAAGTGATGAACTCCTTCCGCTTCGACGACGGGCGGGCGGCTCCAATAATGGTATTCAGGCCCGGTTTTGCCTTCGGCCAGAAGTTTGGTTTGAAGCTCGAGGATGAGATCGGCGTTTTCACAATGGGCCGTGGTGATGACACCCAATTCCCGCGCCAAATTGAGCGTCTTGTAAAGCTCCTCATCGGTCACACCCAAGGCTCCCTTGTAAGCGAGAAATACTTTAAAGCTGGTGACGCCGCGTTTGACGATCTCGCGAAAGTCCCGCTCCGCCTGGGCGTCGAACCGCGTGACTCCCATGTGGAAGGAAAAATCGCAGGCGCTTTTGCCACCGGCCTTCTCCATCCAGGTTTCAAAAGCATCCAAGGGCTTTTCTGTCCGGCCAGGGCAGATCATCTCGATGAGGGTCGTCGTGCCTCCGATCAACGCGGCCTTGCTCGCTGTCTCGTGGGTGTCCTTGGCGAATGTGCCCATGAACGGCAAATAAATGTGGACGTGCAGGTCGATAAAGCCGGGGAAGACGTACTTGCCGGAAGCATCAACGACCTCCGCGCCGGCGGGCGCTGGCAGGTTCCGATCGATCCGTGTGATCGTTTCCTTCTCGCAATAAATGTCGGCGACGTAGCGTTCGCTCGCGGTGATAATTTCGCCATTTTTAATCAAAAGCGACATGAGGCATATGTAACATTTGACAGGCGGTCGGCGCAAGCCGATCCATGCTATTTCAGTTCGTTCAGACGAACCTCCCTAAAACCGTCGTGGGATCGGCAATGGTCGTGTCGAATGTTTGAATAAAATGCACTTTGTTTTCGTTGAACAGAGAGTGGATTCAGTTGTCAGATTTAAAGGTGAGGAAACAAGCATGAAAACTTCGCGAGTGTCTTCTACGGATGCAAAGGCGCCCCAGTCCGTCAATGTCCTGCTGGCTTATGATAATCCCCGCACGTGCGCCGCGATGCTGAAGATTCTCGACCGAGTCTCAACACGCCTGCGCGATAAAAAGCTTTTCAATGTAAACGCCTTTAAGTTCGGTTTGTTGGAACGGATGGATCCTTTTAAACGGACGGCGGCCAGTCCTGATTCGGTTGAATTGGCCATGGTTGGATTTAGCGACGGAAGCATTCCTGACGCCGGCCTGCTGCGCTGGCTGGACCATTGGGCCAAAAGCCACGCCGGCAAAGTGGCCGGGCTTGGCCTTCTCCCAATGGGGCCTCGCACCGGTGCATCTGTCCGCCGCGTGGTGCGGGCTTTGCAGAAAATTGCGGCGCGCCATCGTCTCGGCTTCATTTACGAGCCGGAAACCGGATTTAATGTGCTCGAAGAACGCGGCACAGCAACCGCGTAGTCCACTTTAAGAATTACGCAGCCCGCCCCACAGGCACGTTGGAAAGCGCAATTTTGTCATTGGTTTGGGCGAAATAATTTGCCGACCAATCGTTGGCGAAGAGAATGATGGGATTCCGGCCCATGTCGTAAGCGAGGCGCGCGCCGGTCGGCAACGAGAGCAAGTCGAGATCGGCCTCGGTCAAACCTGCGGGCAGCCAACGCACGACGGTCCAAGGCCCCGGTTCCAGACGCGAGGTCGCGCCATATTCGCTCTCCAAACGATACTGAACGACCTCGAATTGCAACGGCCCGACCGCGGCGAGCAGCGATCCTTTCATTGCGCCGTCCCGCAGTTCGAGCAACTGGATGACGCCTTCCTGCAATAACTGATCCAGGCCGGTGCGAAATTGTTTGAACTTCGCCGTGTTGGGGTTGTGCAGCCACGCAAAAGATTCCGGCGTAAAACGCGGCATTTCTTTGTAAACTATTTTTTGGTCCGTCGTCAGCGTATCGCCAATGCCGAAATCCGCATGCCCGACCAATCCGATGATGTCACCCGGCCACGCTTCGTTGATGACTTCCCGTTCGTTGCCAAAAAGCTTGTGCGAACTGGAGAGACGGACTTTCTTCCCGGTGCGCGGGTGCAGAACCGTCATATCGCGCTCGAATTTTCCCGAACAAACGCGCACGAAAGCAATGCGGTCGCGATGCTTCGGGTCCATGTTGGCCTGGATTTTGAAAATGAACCCGGAAAATTCGGGATGCTCGGGCGCGATCTCGGTGTCGGCGACAAAATGGGGCAGGGGCGGCGGCGCGTGCGCGAGAAAATGATCGAGCAAAAGTTGGACGCCGAAATTATTCAATCCGCTGCCGAAAAACACGGGCGTGATTTTCCCGGCCAGCACAGCCTCGTCGGAGAGCAATTCGCCGGCGCCATCCAACATTTGCAATTCTTCGGAAACTTTGGCGAAGGTTTCGGCCGACAATCGCTCGCGAATAACCGGATCGTCGAAACCTCCGACCGAAACCGGCGCGCGAAATTGCCCGCCGACGGTCCGTTCAAAAAGATGCACCTGCCGACTGGGCCGATCGAAGACCCCTTGAAATTCGAAACCGGTGCCAATCGGCCAATTGACCGGAAACGCGCCAATGCCCAGGACGCGCTCCAATTCATCCAATAATGAAAGCGGCGCGCGCATGGGGCGGTCGCACTTGTTGATGAAAGTGAAAATGGGGACGTTGCGCCTTCGGCAAACCTCAAACAGCTTGAGCGTCTGGGCTTCGATGCCTTTGGCGGCGTCAATGACCATCACGACTGAATCCACGGCGGTCAGGACGCGGTAAGTGTCTTCGGAGAAATCCTTGTGGCCGGGTGTGTCAAGTAGATTAATGCGGCAGCCGGCGTAGTCGAATTGCAGAACCGTGGAACTGACCGAGATGCCGCGCTTGCGTTCCAGTTCCATCCAGTCCGAAGTGGTGGCGCGCTGATGTTTGCGGGCGGTGACCGAGCCAGCCAATTGCACGGCCCCGCCGTAAAGCAGCAGCTTTTCGGTCAGCGTCGTCTTGCCGGCGTCCGGGTGCGAAATAATGGCGAACGTGCGGCGTTTCTGGATTTCTCTGGAAATGTCCTTATCCACAGGAGCGGGCAACCTAACACCGATTGGAGGAAGTGCAAGTGGGCCAACAATTGGGGGGTGATTCGTTTTGAGATTAAATCCCTCCGAAATGCCCAATTTCATTTTGCCGCGCTCAACTGTAACCAAATTTTGATTAGTTGGCGCGCGCCTTCCAAAACGGAGGCATCAAACTGGCCGGGAGCTTTCCGGGTTAACTCGGAGTATTTTACAGGCTGGAGGCTCTGGGCATTTACGTAACTCTGCTCACGGAGCCAAGGAACCCGGGGCAACGCCATTTCGTAAGGAGTCCCGTCAAATTGCGTCGTAATCGTCAGCACTGAGGCCAAGGCAAGTCTTCCATTAGGGGCAGCGCCAACGACATATGCCCAACGCGGCTTGGCAGCCAAACCAAAATCCACAAACCAGGTTTCCCCAATTTTGGGTATCATAGCTCATCCCAGATAGCCGCTCTGCGCTTAGCCGGGCCTAAAACCTCTTCTTCTGGACTGTCGGCATTTAACGGAAACGGAATGGCCCTTCTTTTGACCATTTGTGCAAACATTAATCGCACCACTTCGCCCGGCGTCGTGCCAATCTCTTTAGCTACCTGCCGGGCCTTCACCACCAACTTTCTATCAACGCGGCATTGGAATACTTCAGTCATACTACAATTGTATGTCGCGGATTTCAAAAGAGCAAATTAAAAAGCTTCACGGCATGGGCAACGGGGGCATGAAAAGGAATTCTTGCTTTGGAACCATCAACTATCAAGCTGTGGAAGCAATGGAAACAATTTAAAAAATGAAACTTAAGAGCTATAAGAACGACCTGTTGAAGGAACTCAAAGATCCGGAATATGCAGCCGCTTATCTCGCTCAAGCGCTTGAGTCGGAAGATCAAGCCACCTTTCTGCTTGCGCTGCGTGATGTGGTGGAGGCCGGTGGCGGCGCCAGCGTCGTAGCTCGGCAGGCTCATATTCAAAGGGAAAGCCTCTACAAAGCTCTGTCAAATCGAGGGAATCCGCGATTGACGACTTTGCAGGGTATTCTGAAATCAGTAGGCCTTCGTATAGCCGTAACCCCCGAAACCGAGGCGGCCTGAAACGGCTGTCGGGATTTCGCCTCGGGTTTCCCGACCCTTCCCGGCAACGGCCAAATTACACATTCCCTTGCTTCTGATGGGCAAAGGGGAAGTCTGACCTTCCCAAAAAAACCTGCACAGGCACTGTAGCATCAGGAGAAGCCTTGCTTTTGAACGGTCAACAGTTTATTGGTTGTGTGGTTATGAGATTTACACTCGAAGTCGGTGACAGGGAAAAGTCGAAGATTGAGTTCTGCCGAAACTATTTCACCGGCGCATTGCGAGCGCTAGTGGATGGTCGCAGAATCGCGCTACAGAGTCCGTTTTCACCATTTACCCATTTTAGCTTTACCAGAAAGAGACACTACGAGTTTTCAGTTGGTAAGACAGAGACCCACGAAGTTGTGCTTGAGAAGGAGCGTCCGTTGCTGATTGCTGGGTTTCGACGCCAAACATATCGGGTATTTGTGGACGGTGAGTTGGTTCACGAACAGAACGGCTACTAAATGATGCTGCCGAAGCTTGCGGCGCGGCCTTACTCGGGAAAGGATTCTGATTTTGGTGGTTCAATCGGGATGGGGTCAATCGGCACTTTGACTTTCGACGCAAAGTGCTTTTCCCATTGGTTGTGAACCGTCAACAAGTCGTCAAACATTCGCTGGAATTGGTTGTCTGACAATTTCGCAGGATCATCGTTGTTCACTTGGCAAACCTAAGGCTAGAGTCACGGTTTGTCCATTCAAATTCGCAGCACGAAAAGGCTTGTCAAACGGTCAAGAGTCCATACGTTGCGCGAAAGTAAAAGGCAGAAAGATTCCGGCTCAGTAGAAGCGCGCAGATCTGAATCCACGGGCCGTCGCCAGCCTCAACTGATCCTTATCGCCCGACACAAAGAGATCGGGATTGAGTTGTTCCAAGATGGCCACATGCAAAGCATCGGCGCTGCGGGCCTTAAGCCGCGAGGCGAACCCCGCGCTGATCTGGTAGGCATCCTTGAGGACCACATCCCAATCTACCGCTGTGAATTCAAGGGGGCCGACTTGAAGCAAATGAGAGAAATAGCGTCTCAAGGCCTCAATCAATTCTTGCCTGGGCGGATGTGGCCGCAAACACAAATCCCGCAATGTGTTGATCGTCTCAAATCGGGACCAATCCGAAATCAAGAAATCGTCGGCTTGATGTCGGGCGAACCAAAGACGGGCCTTGGCGTTGAACGGGTCGGGCTTGTAGAGCCAGGAAACCAAAAAAGAGGCGTCCGGGTAGATGGTCATCGCCGCAGGTCCCGCAGGGCCGCTTGAGCATCCTGTTTGGGAGCGCCTTCACAAAGACGGTCCAACTCGGCATGGATTTGCTCGGCTGTCAATCGTGCGCGCTTGCGGCGCGACAACACTAGCGGTTCCTTGCCATCCTCCAACTGCAAGGATTGTCCTGGCTTCAAATGAGAAGCCAGAGAGGGATTGCGCACCAATTGGCGTTTTGAAAGCGTTTTCATGCTGACAAATATGTCAGCAATTCCAAGGATTGGCAAGTCCGTTCCATCCGAGAGCGCGCTCGAATCAGCTCGCTGAAATGTAGCCCGCGTTTCCCGCTGCCAGGCAGGCGATGACCCAAATCACTAGCGCCAGTGCGAATGCGATAATTACATACCGGTTGAAGTTCGTGCGAGGAGGATCGTCACCGTGTTCGAATCGGTCGGACACGCCCCAAAAAAATTCTTCGCCGGAGTCTCGACAAGCGCGGTCCATTTCTTGGATTGCTTTTTTTAAGTCTGCCAAAAGGTTGTTCAGGAATTTCATGGTTGTGCAGGGGATTAATGTTCGCGCTTGGTAGGCGAAAATATATGGGTGGAGACGCCGTAATAAGCTTCGGCCGCCTCCATGATGGTTTCAGAAAGCGTCGGATGCGGATGGACTGATTCGGCCAGGTCGCGCACCGTCGCGCCCATCTCAATGGCCATGACCCCCTCGGCAATCAGCTCCCCTGCGCCATACCCCACGATTCCAACGCCGACGATGCGCTCCGTTTGGGTATCGACGATGAGTTTGGTCAGGCCGTCGGGGCGATCAAACGTCAGAGCGCGGCCCGAGGCGCCCCACGGGAATTTGGCCACTTCGATCTCCATTCCCTTGGCGCGCGCTTCGGCTTCAGTCAAGCCGCACCAGGCCAATTCCGGATCGGTGAAGACCACCGCAGGAATGATGACGCCCGCGAAAGTGCTCGGCTCGCCGATGATGGTTTCCACAGCGATGCGCGCTTCTTTGCTGGCCTTGTGCGCCAGCAAGACGCCTCCGGCAATGTCGCCGATGGCGAGCAGGGCAGCGTCGGCGGTTTCCTGTTTGTCGTTGACCTTGATGAATCCGCGGTCGTCCTGTTCAACTTTGGTGTTCTCCAAGCCAAGATCATGATGGCGCGGCACTCTGCCGACCGAAACCAACACGCGATCGAATAATTCCTCCTTTTCGACTTTGTCCGGGCCTTCCGTCACGACGCGAATCTTCTTCGCCTTGCTGGACATTTGCGTCACTTTGGTGTTGAACCGAAGTTCGCGGAAATGCTTCTGCGCATATTGCAAGACTGGCCGAACCAAATCCGCATCCGCCCCGGACAAAATACCTGCCAAAGCTTCAACGACGACCACTTTGCTGCCGAGATTGGCATAGACGCTGCCCAATTCCATCCCGATGTAGCCGCCGCCCACAACCAGCAAGTCTTCGGGAATTTCCTCCACTTCCAGCGCCTCGGTGGACGTCATGATGCGCGGGTTGCCGAGATCAAAAACTTTGGGCAGCGCGGCCTTGGATCCTACCGCGATGATGGCCTTGTCATACGTGACGGACTGCTGGCCTTCCGCTGTTTCCACGCGAAGCGATTGCGACCCTTCAAAATATCCGCGGCCCATCAGCACTTGCACTCCGCGCTTTTTGGCCAGAAACGCGACGCCTCCCGACAATTTATCCACGATGGAATTCTTCCAGGCGCGCAATTTATCCAAATCGATCTGCGGCGGGCCAAAGGTGATGCCGCGATGAGCGGATTCGGTCGCTTCGAAAATCATTTTGGAAGCGTGCAGCAAAGCCTTCGACGGGATGCAGCCGCAATTAAGGCAAACGCCGCCCAGCTTTTTTTCCTGCTCGACCAGCAGCACTTTTTTGCCCAAATCGGCCGCGTAAAAGGCGGCGGCATATCCGCCAGGGCCGGCGCCCAGCACAACAATGTCAGTATGAATCGGATCCACAGTTAAACTCAGCTTTCCATTCGTTTATCGTCGAAACTCTCAAATCCCTTCACCAAATCGAGCATGAACCGCACGGCCGCGCCGCCATCAATGACGCGATGATCGTAGGATAACGCCATCGGCAGCATGAGGCGCGGCTCGATTTTGCCATCGCGCACCACGGGTTTCATCTTTCCCCGGCCCAGGCCGAGGATGGCCGTTTCCGGACGATTGATGATGGGAGTAAAATGGCCGCCACCAATGCCACCCTGATTCGAAATGGTAAATGTGCCGCCTTGTAATTCTTCCAACGAAATTTTGCGGTCGCGGGTCTTGGTTGCGACGGCATTCAACTCGGACGAAAGAGCCAGAATATTTTTCTTATCGACATCGCGCAGCACGGGAACGATCAATCCCTGGTCGGTATCGACAGCGACACCGATGTGGTAATACTCCTTGAAGATAATCTCGCTGGCCAACTCATCCAGGCTGGTGTTGAAAATCGAATGCTGGCGCAAAGCGTCGGCGACGATCTTCAAGGCAAAGACAGTGAGCGTGAGGCGCGCGCCCTTCTTTTCAAAGGCATCGCCGTGCTTTTTGCGCAACGCATCCAGCGCGGTGATGTCGGCTTCGTCAAATTGCGTGACGCGTGGCGCGGATTGCCAGCTCTCGCTGAGTTGAGTGGCGATGGCTTTGCGCAAGGACGTCATCGGACGCTTTGTGATCGTGCCCCATTTGGCAAAGTCGATGCGCGGAGCCGGCGGTTTGGAAGGCGCCGCTGCTCCTCCTGCCTGGGCTTGCGCGGCGAGCCGTTGCAAACGCTGGATGTAGGCCCGCACGTCGTCCATGACAATTCTGCCACCGTCTTCGCTGCCGTGAATGCGTCGCAAGTCTATGCCCAACTCGCGCGCCATTCGGCGAATGGTCGGCGAAGCAGCAGCCGGCGGAGCGTCGGTAGCCGGTTCTTCGTCGGCTGGCGTTGCAGGCTCTTGTTTATTCTGCGCGCGAGAAGGCGGCGCTTCAGCAGGGGATGGACGCGCAACGGGCGCGGCTTGCGCCGGTTTGCCGGGCGCACCGGCGGCCTCTTCCAATGTAAGAACGGCCTGGCCCACGGAAATTTTGTCACCGATGGAGACGAGAATTTTCGTCACTTTGCCGGCGGCAGGCGAAGGCACGGGCGCGACTGCTTTGCCCGTTTCCAGTTCGATAATCCCCTGGCCCTTGGAGATTTGTTCGCCTTCACGCACCAAAACACCGACGACACTGCCGGAGTCCACACCTTCTCCCAATGGAGGTAATTTCAAATCCATAGAATTCCGTTAAAACTTAAAACGCAACGATTTGAGCAAAGCCTTTTTCGGGGTCGATCTTCAAGTCTTTAATGGCCTGGGCCACGACTTTGCGTTCGATCTGCCCTCTCTGCGCGAGTGAAGAAAGCGTGGCAAGGACCACGCATTCGGCGTCGATTTCGAAGAAACGGCGCAATCGCGCCCGAGTGTCGCTGCGGCCAAAACCGTCGGTGCCTAATGTGGTCAGACCGCCGGGCACCCACTTGGCAATTTGGTCGGGCACCATTTTCATGTAATCGGACACGGCAATGAACGGGCCGGTCTCCTTCTCCAAAATTTTCTGGATGTAAGGTTTTTTCTGCGTCTCGACCGGATGGAGCAAATTCCAACGTTCGGCCAGCAGCGCTTCGTTGCGCAGATTTTTGTAGCTGGTCGCGCTCCAGACATCGGCGGAGACATCGTATCTTTCAGCGAGAATTTCCCGAGCGCGCAAAGCCGACTGAATGATGCTGCCGCTGCCAAGGATATGGGCCTTGTGTTTCAGCCCATCAGGCCCGGCTCGAAATTTGTAGAGGCCCTTGATGATCCCGTCCTCGGCGCCAGCGGGCATCGCCGGCATGCGATAATCCTCGTTGTAAAGGCAAAGGTAATAGAAGATTTCCTCGCCTTCTTCGAACATGCGCCTCATGCCGTCGGAAATAATCACGGCGATCTCATAAGCAAACGCGGGATCGTAAACGTAAAGGGTGGGCAAGGCGCTGGCCATGAGCGGGCTGTGCCCGTCCTGATGTTGCAACCCTTCGCCGTTCAAAGTGGTGCGGCCAGAAGTCGCGCCCAGGAGAAATCCCTTGGTCTTGCTGTCGCCGGCCAGCCAAAATTCATCGCCCACCCGTTGGGGTCCGAACATGGAATAGTAAATGTAAAAAGGAATTAAATTAATGCCGTAATTGGCGTAGGCCGTTCCGGCGGCCACAAAGGAAGCCATCGATCCTGCCTCCGTGATTCCCTCCTCCAAAAGCTGGCCGTCCTTGGCTTCGCGATAATAGCTGTTCCATTTTTTATCCACCGGTTCGTATAACTGCCCCTTGGAAGAATAAATGCCGATCTCCGTAAACAAACCGTCGATGCCGAACGTCCGCGCCTCATCCGGGATGATGGGGACAACTTTTGGCCCGATGATCCGGTCGCGCAACAAGGTGGACAAAAGGCGGACAAAACTCTTGGTGGTGGACGCTGCCGCCGGGCCGGAGCCTTTGGCAAATTCCGCGAAGGCATCCATGCGCGGCGTGCGAATCGGTTCGGCTTCGACAACCCGTTTGGGAACAAATCCGCCCAATTCCTTGCGGCGTTGCAGCAGGTATTTTGTTTCGGGCGAATCCTTGGGCGGCCGGTAAAATGGCGTTTCAACAACGTCTTCCTCGCGGATGGGAACGTCGAAACGAGCGCGGAATTCGCGCAGTTCCTTCTCGTTCATCTTTTTCTGTTGATGCGAGATGTTGCGTCCTTCGCCCGCTTCACCCAGACCGTAACCTTTAACTGTCTTGGCCAGGATCACTGTCGGGCCGCCCTTATGGTCGACCGCCGCCTTGTAAGCCGCATAGACCTTGCGCGGATCGTGGCCGCCTCGCACCAGGCGCGTCAATTGATCGTCCGACAAATGGTCCACCTGGCGGCGCAACTCCGGATATTTGCCGAAAAAATGCTGGCGAATATAGCTGCCTGTCTGGACGGTGTACTCCTGAAAATCACCATCGACCGCTTCGCTCATGCGCTTAATGAGAAGGCCGGAAGTGTCCGCCGCGAGCAATTCGTCCCATTCCGAACCCCAGATGACCTTGATGACATTCCAGCCTGCGCCACGGAAAATTCCTTCCAGCTCCTGAATGATCTTGCCGTTGCCGCGAACGGGGCCGTCCAACCGTTGTAAATTGCAGTTGACGACCCAAATGAGGTTGTCGAGGCTCTCGCGCGCAGCCAGCGTGATTGAGCCTAATGTCTCCGGTTCATCCGTCTCGCCATCGCCGACGAAGGCCCAGACGCGAGGTTCCTCCGCAAATTGGAGAAATCCGCGAGCGCGAAGGTAGCGCATGAAGCGCGCCTGATAAATGGACATCAGCGGGCCCAGACCCATCGAGACTGTCGGGAACTGCCAAAAATCCGGCATCAAATATGGATGCGGGTAGGAGGAAAGTCCGCCGCCCTCGGCCAATTCGGTGCGGAAATTGTGCAAGTGCCCTTCATCCAGGCGATATTCCAAAAAGGCGCGCGCGTAATTGCCCGGCGTGGTATGGCCCTGAAAATAAATCAAGTCGGCTGGACCTTCGCCATCGCCACCGCGAAAGAAATGGTTGTAGGCGACTTCATAGAGAGTCGCCATGGAAGCGTAACTGGAAATGTGCCCGCCCACGCCGGCGTCGCCGTGATTGGCGTTTACCACCATCGCCATGGCGTTCCAACGCGCCAGGCTCTTGATGCGCCGCTCGATCTCGCGGTTGCCGGGATAAGGCGGCTCTTTTTCCACCGGAATCGTATTGATATACGGCGTGCTGACCGGGAGGGGAACTTCCAGGCCATCGCGGCGAAGACGTTCCGCCAATCCTTCCAGCAGCATATTGGCCTTCTCGCGCCCCTGGGTCTTGAGCATGACTTCGACCACGTCTTGCATCGATTGGAGCAAGTCACGCTTAGGCTCGGCCGGCGGTAGCGCCGGAGGTTTGGGCGCGGCCGCTGGGGCGGGCGCGGATGCGTTTTTGTTCAGATTTCTTGTCTTTACTGCTTCCATGTCAGGCCATTCAAAAAACAAAGTTCAAAGTTCAAAGTTTGCCACTGAAACCTAATCCCAATACTAAACAGGACAAAGTAACGGAGAAACCCGGCGGTGACAATTGAAATGGATGAATTCCGTCAACGCGGGAACCAGGTCAATCCTTGCCATCTCATGTTGCGAGGTGCTTTGTTAAACTCGCTTGTCATGGCCGCCTGTATTAAATTAAAGGTTATTTATGAGTTCCATCGCCGAGATCGAAGAGGCCATTACCAAACTCGCCCCTGAGGAGTTTGTCCGGTTGGAGCGTTGGTTCGATGCCGAACGAAACCGCAAGTGGGACCGGGAGATTGAGGAAGATGCCGAGAGCGGCAAGTTGCGCAAATTGCACCAGCGGCTTCAATCGGAAAACAAAGGCCAACCCGACGTCCCCCTCGATGAATTCCTCGACAACGAGAAGCTTTCGTAACCGTTTCAGGAATCTGCCTCCTGAAATCCAGCGGCTCGCCCGGAAGAATTTCAAGCTCTGGCTTCGTGACCCTGCTCATCCATCCATTCATTTTAAGAAAGTGAAAGACTTTGGGTCTGCTCGTGTTGGCAGCCGCTATCGTGCTGTAGCTATTTGGGAAGGGGAAAACATTGAATGGTTCTGGATCGGCTCCCATGACGAATATGAAGATTTAATCAAGTAATTGACGATGGAGCCTGATTAAAGCATGGCTGGGTTGACTTCGGATGGCCCGCCAAGCCAGCATCAGGTTATGAAACCTCTCACGCGCCGCGACATGCTCGGCCAAGTCGGCCTGATTGGAGCGGCTTCGGCGTTGGGATTTTCCGAAGTGCGAGTGGCAGGCGCGGAATCGCCGACTGGAACCGCAACCAACCCAAAACTCAAGGTCATGGTCACTGGCGGACATCCCGGCGACCCGGAGTACGGCTGCGGCGGGACGATTGCGCTCTTTTCGGATGCGGGCCATGAGGTTGTCATTCTTTATCTTAACAAAGGCGAAGGCGGCGCTTCCGGACCCGGCCCAGGCCTCGACCGCGTGGCCGAAGCCGCCAAAGCTTGCCAAATACTTGGGGCGCGCCCGCTTTTTGCCGGGCAGATTGACGCCAAATCGATTATTGACAACGACCACTACGAGAAATTCCATCGCCTCATTGAAGCCGAACAACCCAACGTGGTGCTGACGCAATGGCCGATTGATAACCATCGCGATCATCGCGCCGTTTCGCTTTTGACCTACGATGCATGGCTTCGCATGGGAAGGAAATTCTCCCTTTACTATTACGAGGTCTCTGACGGCGAGGACACGGTGCAATTTGCGCCCAGCCATTATGTGGATATTACAGCGGTGCAGGAACGCAAGCGGGCCGCCTGCTACGCGCACGCCAGCCAGGCGCCGGACAAGTTCTACGCGCTCCAGGAATTGGTCACGCGTATGCGGGGCATCGAAAGCGGCCGCAAACAGGCCGAAGGCTACATTCACCACGTCCAAAGCCCCGCCATTCCGTTACCAGCGCCAGGCGTTTAGAAGTGTCAGCTCAATTCTGGAAGTGATCGGACGGCTGAAATTGCCCGCAGCGGCAACCGAATGAAGAATGACGTGAAAGGACTCGCATGAAAACAATGGAAACCACCCAAGAAGGGTCTTCAAATGGCACGGAAAAGTGGGTGAATAGGCTCAAATGCCAACGAAGCGCCCCTGTTGCCAGAGAGAAACCGAGAATGGACTTTGAAAAAAACTTGAAAATCCGCTGCGCGGCACGAAAATCACGAAAAAGACCCACGCTGGTCGTGGACAAGAAACCAAATGGGAAATGTCAATTAAAACTGAAAACGCGGATGCCGAAAAACAGCTCAAGGGCTTCATTGCGAAATTTGACTCCAAGAACCAGGCGCTGATTCGCGCCGCGCGCAAGACGCTGCAGAAGCGATTTCCGACCGCGAACGAAATCATTTACGACAATTATAATTTTTTCGTGATCGGCTACGTCCCCAGCGAGCGCCCCTCGGAGTGCATCATTTCGCTCGCGGCAGCGGCCAACGGAATCGGACTCTGCTTCATTCATGGCGCGAGCCTGCCCGATCCGAACAAGGTGCTCAGCGGCCAGGGCAAGCAGACGCGATTCCTCCGGTTGCCTTCGACCGGCGTGCTGGAGCGCCCGGAAGTTAGTGCGCTGCTGGATGCGGCGGTCGCCCGCGCAAAAAAACCTTTTCCACGCAGCGGCCAACCAAAACTGATCATTCGTCTTATTTCGGCCAAGCAACGACCGCGGCGGAAGGTTGAGGGAAGCGTTCGGCCAAGGAGCAAGGCGAGACGGATGCCTCGCGCAAAGGCCGCAAAGTATTGAAAAATCAACGGCGGGTCAGATCAAAGAAATTGCGCAGCGGTTGCAGGCCATCGGTCTGATTTTCTCAGTTAAAACCTCTCCTAAACAGCCAGGCGTTTCAAATTAGGACACTTCCCCAATTCTTGCTTCTCCGGTCGCTCCTGCCACAATGCCGATAACGATGAATCGCAGTTATCTAACGTCGCTTTTATGGAGCTTGGCCCTGCTGGCGTCATCCTCGGCTTTCGCGGACGCCCCGCCACCTGCGCCCTACGGCCCGGTGCCCAGTCCGCGCCAGCTTGCGTGGCAAAAAATGGAATTCATTGGCTTTGTCCATTTCACGGTCGATACGTTTACCGGCAAGGAATGGGGCTACGGTGATGAGAGCGAGACCGTGTTCAACCCCACCGCATTTGATGCCGGCCAGATCGCGCGCGTGGCGCAGCAAGCGGGCATGAAGGAATTGATTCTCACCTGCAAGCATCACGATGGATTTTGCCTCTGGCCGTCGGCCTACACGGAGCACTCTGTCAAACATAGCCCCTGGCACAGCGGCGTCGGGGACGTCGTGAAGGAAATCTCGCAGGCCTGCCATAAAGAGGGTTTGAAATTCGGCGTTTACCTTTCGCCTTGGGACCGCAATTCCGCCATCTACGGAAGTACGGCTTACATAGCCTATTACCGCAATCAACTGACTGAACTTCTTACCGGTTACGGGCCGATCTCCGAAGTCTGGTTCGACGGCGCGAATGGCGGCGACGGATATTACGGAGGCAAGCGCGAAACCCGCAGCATCGATAACCGGACCTATTACGACTGGCCCGGCACCATCAAGCTGGTCCGACAATTGCAGCCGATGGCCTGCATGTTCAGCGACGCCGGTCCGGACATTCGCTGGGTCGGCAACGAGGATGGAGCCGCCGGGGACCCGTGCTGGCAAGCGCTCAACCTCCGCGACTTTAGCCCCGGCAACGCTGACACCAAGCGCCTCAATCATGGCGACCGCGGCGGCGCTAATTGGGCGCCGGCCGAATGCGATGTTTCCATTCGACCGGGCTGGTTTTACCATGCCAACGAAGACAGCAAGGTGAAGTCACCTCAGCAGTTGCTCGACATTTATTTCAACTCCGTCGGACGGGGAGCGACCATGCTCCTGAACATTCCGCCGGACCAGCGCGGTCAAATCCACGAAAACGACGTCGCCTCGCTTCAGGAATTCGCCCGGCGGCGCGACGCGATTTTCGCAAACGACCTGGCCCGGGACGCCCGCGTCGTCGCCTCCAATGTCCGCAGCCAGGCCCGCCAGTATCGTCCTGAAAATGTGTTGGATGGAGAGCCGGACACTTATTGGGCGCCCGCCGACGGCGTGACCAACGCGGACATCGTTTTGGTGTTCCGGCAACCGGTGACCTTCAATGTCGTGCGTATCCGCGAATATCTGCCCTTGGGCCAGCGCGTGGAGGGGTATGCTTTGGACCAGTGGCAGGATGGTAAATGGGACGAATTTGCCAACGGCCAAAGCATCGGCAATTGCCGGCTGGTGCGTGGAGCGGATGTGACCACGAGCAGGGTCCGTCTGCGCATTACCAAAGGCATCGTCTCTTCCGCCATCTCGGAAATTGGGTTGTTCTATGAGACCAAGGGGTGAGGCAAACTCATGGAAAATCGAGAACGTACTGTTACTTAAATTAACGGGATTACCCCCTTACGGCAAGTAATTGTCAAACATTAAGATTCACTTTGTTGGCTGCGTGGTATTGAAGTCCACAAGAACGCCATTGTTGTCAAATATGTAGTTCTTGAATTCTGGATGAAACCCAAAATTAAACGGAATGAGAGCCAGCTCTACATTATCATAATGCCAGACTTCGCCCCGTGGAGAATTTTGGATACTTTTTGGCTTCTTACCAAGTGCTTTCAAAACTTCTTCCTTGGTCATTCCGACGTGGACTGGAATGTTATTTCCAGCCGCTTCTGGCATCTTTTGATCGCTCGCGCAGCCGACTCCCGCTAGTCCGGCAAGCATTGCCGCCAATATAAGTTTCTTCATGTCATTTCATTTATCATGGAATTCAGAAAACTACAATCATGCTGGCGGTCGGGTGTTTGCGCTTGACGAAGAAGAAAAACAATCGCGATTTCGTGCCGAACAAGCGCAACTTTCGTAAGCGAGCTGATCACACCCGCTGCAGCACCACCGCGCCCATCGCGGGCAAATTCAAGATCTGCCCCCTGTAAATCTGCGCAGTGTAGCCGCCATTGGTGTTTTCCGGTTCGAACTCCACTTGGAAATCCGGCCACGAAGAATTGAATATTTCCTTGAAGGCCGTCCTGGAGGGCAAACCGAGCCAGCCCGAGTTCTGCTGCTGATTCGGCGTGCCGAAGGTCACCACCACAAACAAACACTGCTGCGCGCCGCAGGTGTATGCGACTGTCCGGTTGCCCGTGCCCACCACCTGATAGTTGGATTCTCCCTGCAATCCCTGGGTTGGATCATTACGCAGCCCCATCAGTGAAACAAACCAGGCCAGAATCCGGCCCTGATCGATGGACGTTGCAGCCGGCAATTGCTGCGGATTGACCGGTTGGGCCGCATCATCAAATGAAAAGCAAAGCGTCTCGCCCACTTCCTGGCCCATGAAAAGCATCGGCACGCCGTTGGACAGCAACGTCAGCGTGCCCATCGCCTTTGCCAGTTGATATCCCTGACCGAACGGTGGACGCGCCGCGATCCGCTGATTCAACTGTTGAGAATCCTGCGCGCTCACCATGTCGTGTGATTCCCCAAAACGCGTCGCTTGGAAGAAGGGACGCCCCGAGTAGGACGGCTGATTCATCTCGTTCGCCAGCGGTTCGGAATCATCCGAGCCGGGATTCCCCGAATCATAGCTTGCGTCCCGCACCCGATAGGCTTCGTCCACCTCCCATTGCCCGTCCAGCACTCCTGTTTGCGGATTGGAAACCGCCCACGGATTGTTCGAATTCTCCGCCACACAATACGGCCACGCCCGCCCTTCAGCCGTCGCCGCCGTTCGCAATGCTTGACGGAGATTCCATAAAAACTGCCAGCCGCCCGGGGAACTGGTTATAATCAGGGCCGTGTCATCGAGACGGAAACCATCCAGCCCGAACGTTCGCCACAAATAAACCGTCGCCTGCCGCAAAAACTCAGTCGTCATTGGATGGCCGCAGTTCATCCCGTCTCCGTACTGGTCGGGGCCAGTGCCATACACCTCCGGCGCGATCTGCATCAGCGACGAATCCAGCGAATGGTTATAAACCACATCCAACATCACGCCGCGCCCGTTCTCGTGCGCCGCGTTGACAAAATTCGCCAGCGAACCCGCCCCGCCATAAAATCCGTCTATGGCAAAGTAGTAAGAAGGATCGTAGCCCCACGAAAGTGTGGAACTGAACTCGCTCACCGGCATCAACCCGAACGTCATCACCGGCAGTTGCAGCAAATAACCGGGCCCGCCCCGGTGGCAATTGGCGCTTAATTCATCCGCCAGCAAATCCAGCGGCAATAACGCGGCGGGGTTCAAGTTCGTAAACCGATTGGCGTGAATTTCGTAGATCAGCAGTTTCTCCCAGCCCATGGTCTGCCACGGTGACGTATGCGCCGTCGCGCACGCGCCTGCCACGTCCGCAACCATGGACCACGAAGTGTTTGGGTCTGCCGGAGAATCGCCAAAATTAGTTGCCAAAGAGCCGGCATCCTGCACCGCGCGCGCCGCCGGGTCCATGACCTCAACCGTATCGTTCAAGACAAAGTGATAGCGCGCCTTGGGAGGCGCCTGGGCCGCCGGCACCTGACACCACCAGTAGAAAGTGTCGTTGGTCAGCGTCATGGGAAATGTCACCCGCACCGGCACACCGGCCGGGCCATTTTCATTGACCAGAATCAGCGAGGCCTGGACCGCATGGGGCGCATGCACGACAAAATAAACCTGGCCATTCAGCAGCGTCGCCCCGTGCGGCATCTCGCGCGCTGCGAACGTTCCTGAACCAGCCACGGCATTGCCAAACATCGCCTGCATCAAAGCCACGCGGCTTGGCGGTTCGGCGAATGTCGTCGGGCCGCTGGAACAAATGCCATAGACCCCTTCCGCCGTGAACCACGCGAGAGTTGCAGCCGATGGCGTGAAGTATCTGCCAATATCAATGCCCGTATACGGCACTGGCTCCGGGCCGGCGACCGGCGCCAGGCGCACACTCATGGTCGTATCCAACGTCGCAGTAAGAGTGGCCAGCCAGTTTCCGGCGGGCTGCTGGACCGCCGGCACCGATTGATACGCCACGGCGTTGCCGATGGACACTTGCACGGAAACTCCGCTGCCAAAACTGGACACCGCCAGCGGTTGGATCGAAAGCGTCATCGGCGCTGTCGTTGGAAATGACGCCAGCCATGCGCTCGCCCCTAGCGCGCACCGCGATACATCGCCGACAACCGTCGGATCCGCCGGAAATGGCCGCACTAATGGCGGATTCTCCACGTTGTTCTGGCTGGATAACGTGTAACACGCGCCTGGATAAATATTCGCGCCATAGGTCGCTACTTTGAACAGCGGATCGCCCGCATAAGGGGTCACCGAGGATGCCGCGATCGGAATGTTTAACTGCTCGGCCATGTCTGTCACCACTAAAGCCGGGGCATTCGCCAGAGATGCGGGAAACAGGGCCTCCACAGGGAATGAAGTCAACACCAGCGGCGCGCTCCGCACATCATACTGGCCGCTCTTGAGCCAGAGCGCCTTTCCATCGCAAGGCCGCCACACCCGGTTGCTGACGTCCGGCTCCCACACATCCGAGCCATTCGGGCCGGTGCCCGGAGACTTCAATTTAAGATGAAATCCCTTCGTCATCCACGGCGCCAGCTTCACATTGAACGTCGAAATGAAATGGGCCTCGTCCCGCGCCACCTGCGGAAAGCAGATCGGCGCATTGTTGGGATTGTAACCGTCCCAGACATAGATTTGCCCGCCCGCGAACTGTTGCTGCGTGATCACATTCACCGTCAGGACATCGCCCGCGTTGAAAACAATTCCCGCCGGAAATGGATTCTGATACAAGATGCGCGGCGAAAATTCGAACGTCCAGATTTCGGCGGGCGCGGGCAAAAAAGACTGGCGCACAAAACTGGGCGGCTCCCAAACCGTGGTGTTATTCGTGGGGCTGACTGAATTGTATTTGAACTGATACAGTCGCAGATCGGGAACATCGGGCAGTTGAAAATCAAACGTCGTGCCGTTGGCCGTCCCATCCACATCCCAGGCGCTTGTGCCGTCCCAGGCCTGCTCCCAGGCGTGCAAGTTCCACGACAGCGTAGCGTCAACCGGTTGATGATGAACAATCGTACTCATGGCGATTTCTCTCCGAAGTTTAAGAGATTAGGAGGACACTGGAAATTTCCCCCTGGCTGCTGGTATGAGCCTCGATACTTATGCCGAAATCTCCGGCATAAGCAAGCTTTTTCGAAGAAATCGACTTTGGTTTTCTCGCAAGCTCTCGCTGTCCCGGCATGCAAGACAGTTCCCATGACCCGCGAAGGACAATGCAGGCACGTGGAGATGCAATTTCACTAAGGAATAAATAACATTCGCTGGTCAATTATTTGTTGAATATTCATGCAAGTCGTGGGGTATTACAGTTCAATCAAATCAATGAAAAGTACAACTATTTTCTTCCTGACAGGCGTTTTGAGCGCTATGGCGGCTGGAGGTCAGACGCAGGATGCCACAATCACGGTCGAAGCGGATCAGGTGTTGCACCCGGTTTCTCGTTACATGACTGGAGCTTGCATCGAGGATGTGAATCACGAAGTTTATGGAGGCGTTTACAGCCAAATGATCTTTGGCGAAAGTTTTCAGGAACCGCCCTCCAACGGTGTGGGTGGCGCCGTTAGCGGTATGTGGATCACCAGTCTCACCGGTTCCGCCGAAGGCCGATGTTCGCTCGAAACCACAAATCCATTTGTTGGAAAACAAAGCCAGCGCATCACGTTCACGAGTGGCGCAGGGGAAATTGGCATTGCGAATCGAGGCCTCAACCGCTGGGGCATCTCCTACGCGCGGGGAAGCTCATACGAAGGATGCCTCGATGTGCGGGTCGACGCGCCAACGGACGTATGGGTGGCTTTGGAAAGTGCCGACGGCTCCAAAGTGTATGCCGAGCGCAGCCTCTCAGTAACTGGCAATGACTGGCGACATCTCAACTTTACCTTGACACCTTCCGCCAGCGACAGCGACGGGCGTTTCTCCATTAATCTGAAGCAACCCGGTTCCGTCGTGGTTGGATATGCGTTCCTTCAACCGGGGCAGTGGGGACGCTTCCACGGCTTGCCGGTGCGCAAGGACCTGGCCGAGGGGCTGGTCAATCAGGGCATTACTGTTTTGCGCTATGGCGGTTCCATGGTCAATGCTGCTGGGTATCGCTGGAAGAACATGATCGGACCGCCCGATCGTCGCCCGCCCTATGTCGGCACTTGGTATCCCTATTCCTCGGACGGATGGGGGATTCTCGATTTCCTGAACTTCTGTGAGGCGGCTGGGTTTCTTGGGATTCCAGATTTAAATGTGAATGAAGCCCCGCAGGACATGGGCGACTTCATCCAATACGTCAACGGCCCGACCAACAGTGTTTGGGGCGCTCGACGGCTGGCCGACGGTCATCCGCAGCCTTACGGTCTGAAATATATTGAACTGGGAAATGAGGAGCGGGTGGACGCCGACTATTTTCGGAAATTTCAACCGCTCGCTGAGGCCATTTGGGCTGGGGATGCCAACATCACTATCGTGGTGGGCGACTTTGCGTATTCTCAAACCATCACGAACCCTTTTAATTTCAGCGGCGCCGACTCCGGAATCACGACTCTGGCCGCGCATCAACAAATTCTTCAACTGGCCAAAAAACATGACCGCAGGGTCTGGTTTGATGTGCATGTGTGGACGGACGGACCCACACCTGGCCCCTCGCTCGCGGGGATGTTCTCCTATGATGATGCCCTGGGACAAATCGCAGCCGGGGCGAATTATAAAGTTGTCGTCTTCGAATTAAACGCCAACAACCACTCCCAGCGTCGGGCACTGGCCAACGCGCTGGCCATCAATGCAGCGGAACACGACGGACGGCTTCCGGTCGTCACCTCGGCCAATTGCCTCCAACCTGACGGACAGAACGACAATGACTGGGACCAGGGTCTGCTATTTCTCAACCCTTCTCAAGTCTGGCTTCAGCCGCCGGGTTACGTGACGCAGATGATTTCGCGCAGCTATGAGCCGTTTCTTATTAAGAGCCAGATTGAAAGCTCTGGCAATTCCTTGCAGGCCAGTGCGACGCGCAGTGAAAACGGGAAGACCGTGGTTTTGAGTGTGGTAAATCCTGGGGACAAGGCCGCCTCTGCGTCCATTATTATTCACGGATATTCACCGACGCAACCTGTGGCTGACGTTGAGGAACTGGCGGGTCCTCTTAATGCGACGAATTCAGCAAAAGCGCCGAGCCAGATTCAACCAATCCGAAAGCAATGGCAGCCTCGTTTCGAGAACGGCACGGCGAAATACGATTTTCAACCGTATTCATTCACGGTGATCAAGTTTAATTGAAAGAACTTACAATCGTCGAAGGGGTCCCAGTGAAGGGAGTGTCTCGACCAGGGCTGTCTTCGAGGTTCCCATTCTGCGATTTTCAATCGAAGGGTCAGGGCTTACGGCAGTTGAACAATGCGATAGAAGCGGGCGGTGGCGCTGGGGGTGTTGGAATCAGTCAAGATAAAGGATGAATTGGTGGTGATGTTGGTGCTGAGGGCGCTCCATTGCAGCAAATTGGTGCTGACTTGCAGCACATAGTTGGAACCCACGGGCCCGAGGAGCGACATCTGGAAGGTGCCGTTGGTAAATCCGCCTGCGCCGCTGAAAGAGACGCTGGGCAGGATGGTAAATATGCCTGTTCCGATCACGCTATTGATGAAACCTTCTTCCCACGCGTTGGCGTTGACGGTGGCGCTGTTGGTCAAGAGGAACGGCCCGGTGTAAAGAATCGAATTGGTCGTGGGCACAGAATTATCCAGCGTGTAATAGAGGGTCACGCCATTGGTCGGCTCTTGCAGCGTGACGCTGACCGAGCCCTGGAAAGTTCCGCCCGGCGGATTGATCGTGGGCGGCGGCAAAGCGGGGGTGCCGGGGAGGCTGTTGATCCAGTCGGCCATGACTTGGACGGCGTTGGTGTCAATAAGATTGCTGGCCAACGGCGGCATCTGGAACAAAGGATTAACAGCGTTTATCCGGTCATAAATGCTCGAACGCCAGATGTCTTCAGGCGTGACAATATCCATGTTGTCATAGCCCAGGCTGCCTTTGACCGCGGGCACGCTGATGATGTTCTGATTGGCCAGGGGCGTGTCGTAGCGGGCATCGAAGGTCGGCCCCGTCCCGCCGGGTTGATGGCATTGCGCGCAATTGGCGTCCAGATAAGATCGGGCCCGTTGCACATACGAGGCCGAGAGATTGGTCAGCGCGGACAACTGTTCGACGTTGGTGATCTGCGCTTCGTCGATGGCGGGATACAACAACCCCGTCCGATTAAGCGCCCGCAGTTGATTGTCGGTCACGCCGTTGGAATAGGTCAGGTTGCCGTTTAACTGGCGCGCATTGACGCCGAGCACATAATTGGCCACGGCCGTGTGGCACTGCAAACAATCGCTGGGGCT